>FUFK010753889.1_pt1 | contig 29140 bp, 27 predicted proteins | sample 1021851 | NCBI WGS metagenome assembly FUFK01 (sample SAMEA51879418, study PRJEB19060) | metagenome
GACTGAGGGTGTTCATGCCCGTGGGCATGGGCGTGCGCATGTTCCTGAGCTTGCAGCGGCATCGCCGCGCAGGCCAGCGCCGCCAGCGGCAGCAGCCGCGTCGTGAATGTCATCATGGAATTGGTCTTTCGTGGGGGGAGGTGTGGCGGCACCGCGACTGCCCCGAGAGGCGGAACGCGGTGCCGCGAGGTCTGGCGTCAGGGGCTCGGGAAGGTCTGCGGCGCCGCGGCGTTGAATTCGGCCACNGCCTGCATCACGTCCGGCATGGCCACNTNGACCGCTCCGGCCAGCCGCGTGCCGTATTCGGGATCGGCCTGGTAGAAATAGCTCACCATGATCGTCCGCGTGCGGTCCGACACGACCTGGCCGAGGTCGCCCGANAGATTGGCGATGAGCTGCGCCTTGTCGGCTTCNGACAGCGACCGCCAGAAGATGCCGGGCTGCTNGAAATCGGGCGTCTTCTCGATCTGCTTCTGATCGACCATCGCCATGATCTCGTANTTCGAATAGCGCGCCCGCGCCGGGGTCTGCTTGGGAGCCATCGCCGAGGGGAAGTAGTTGACGTGGCTTTCGCGGCCCGAACGGTTGAGCTGGCCGTTCTGGTTGTTGTTGAGCGGCCCGTCGCCGGCCTCGGCCACGCGCGGCGCGTTCACTTCGAGATCGAACAGGTTGGCACCCACCCGGTAGCGCTGCGTATCGGCATAGGAGAACAGCCGGCCCTGCAGCATGCGATCGGGCGAAGGCTCGATACCCGGGACCATGTTGCTCGGCGCGAAAGCCGATTGCTCGGTCCATTCGAAGAANTTCTCCGGCACCTCGTCGAGCGTCATCTCGCCGATCTTCATCCACGGACGGTCGAGCCATTCCTTGGTGTCGTCGAACGGATTGTAGTCGAGCGACCCGATTTCGGCGACGGGGAGGACCTGCATCATCAGGTTCCAGCTCGGGTGGTCACCGCGCGAGATCGCGCCGTAGAGATCGTCGGTCAGGTAATTGAAACCCGCTTCCTTGGCCTGCGCCGCGGTATAGTTCTTCACGCCCTGGTCGCTGATCCAGCGGAACTTGGCGAACACCTGCTCGCCCTCGTCGTTGACGAGGCGGAAGGCGTGCACGCCATTGCCGTCCATCTCNCGGTATGACGCGGGCGTGCCGAGATTGGTGTAGAGATGCGTCAGCATGTTCGTCGCTTCGGGAACATGGCTGAAGAAATCGAAGAAGCGGTTGGGATCCTGCCGGTTGGTCACCGGGTCGGGCTTGAGCGAATGGACCATGTCGGGGAACTGCATGGCGTCGCGGATGAAGAACACCGGCAGGTTGTTGCCCACCAGGTCCCAATTGCCCTCGTCGGTGTAGAACTTGGTCGCGAAGCCATGCGGATCGCGCAGATATTCGGGGCTCAGATGGCCGTGGATGACGCTGGAAAAGCGCACGAACACAGGCGTTTCCTTNCCCGGCTGGAANAGGCTGGCCATGCTGTAGTCCGAAATGTCNGCAGTGGCNCGGAACATGCCCTTGGCGCCCGTACCGCGGGCGTGGACCACGCGCTCCGGCACGCGCTCGCGGTCGAACCGCGCCAGCTTCTCGATCAGATGCGCGTCTTCGAGCAGCACCGGCCCCATGTCGCCGGCGGTCTTAGAATTGCGGTTGTCACCCACTGGCGCGCCATTGTCGCGGCGGTAGATCGGGGCCGCGCCCGTCGGCGTCTCGATNACGCTCATNGGGACGACTTCGACGCGCTCGGCGGTCTGCATGCGCGATGCGACCTGCGCCTCCTGCGGCGCGAGCTGCTGCGCGGCGGCGGCCGTGGCCAGCGACGAGATCCCCACCAGCAGGGCGGTGCAACGTGCGAATGTAATGGAAGCAGTCTTGGCGGACATTCATTTTCCCTTTNACCCGCGGCGCACCAGCGCGCCGCTCGATTGAACTGTGTCGCGGGCTGGTGGCAGCAGAAGGGANGAGAACGAAACGCGGAATATCGTTCACGACAATCGATATAATTGAATATGTTAGACGGGCACGCCGTCAATCGCGCGCCAACGCGGGGCACGGCGGCCGCCATGACACCCGCGTCCCCGCGCGGCGAAATACGGANCANATGGCGCGCCCNGAGCATNCGGGGCGGGACCCGGCCTGGCCCCCCGCGCGGCGCCNATTCTCGCCGATGGCCCGCCGCCGGGAAGGAGCGCTCCCCCTCCCCGCCGCAGCGGCCGCGGGGTTCGTCAGAGGCTCTGCAGCGCCTTGTCCAGATCGGCGATGATATCGTCGACATGTTCGATGCCGACCGAGATGCGCACCACGTCCGGCCCCGCCCCCGCGGCGACCAGCTCGGCCTCGCCCAGCTGGCTGTGCGTGGTCGAGGCGGGATGGATGATCAGCGAGCGCGTATCGCCGATATTGGCGAGATGGCTGAACAACTCGACCTGCGAGACCAGCTTCACTCCGGCGTCGTAGCCACCCTTCAGCCCGAAGGTGAACACCGCCCCGCCCTTGCCGCCGAGATATCTGTCGGCGAGCGGCTTGTAGGCATTGGTCTCGAGCCCGGCATAGGACACCCATGCCACCTGCTCGTGGTTCTCCAGCCATTCGGCCACGGCGAGCGCGTTGGCGCAGTGCCGTTCCATGCGCAGCGCGAGCGTTTCCATCCCGGTCAGCGCCAGCCATGCGTTCTGCGGGGCCATGGCCGGCCCCAGGTCACGCAGGCCAAGCACGCGGCAGGCCGTGATGAAGGCGATCGGCCCGATGGGCTCCAGCGCATCGACGAGCACGGCCCCGTGATAGGATCCGTTGGGCTGCGTCAGGCTGGGAAACTTGCCGCCCGCCGCCTTCCAGTCGAACTTGCCCGAATCCACGATCACCCCGCCGACCGCATTGCCGTGACCGTTGAGGAACTTGGTCGTCGAATGCGTCACGATGTCCGCGCCGTGTTCGAACGGACGGCACAGCATCGGCGTGGCCATCGTGTTGTCGACGATCAGCGGGACGCCGTGATCATGCGCGACATCGGCAATCGCCGCGATGTCGGTGACCACGCCGCCCGGATTGGCGAGGCTCTCGACGAAGACGCAGCGCGTCTTGTCATCCATCGCCGCGCGGACGTTGGCGGGATCGTCGGCATCGACGAAACGCGTTTCCCAGCCGAACTTGCGGAATGCCTCGCCCATCTGGTTGAGCGAGCCGCCATAGAGCTTCTTCGCCGCGACGATGTTGCACCCCGGTTCCATCAGCGTGTGGAAGGCGACCAGCTGCGCGGCATGGCCGCTGGCAAGGCCCAGCGCGCCGACCCCGCCCTCCAGCGCCGCGATCTTCTTCTCGAGCGCATCGTTCGTGGGGTTCATGATCCGCGAATAGATGTTGCCGAACTGCTTGAGCGCAAACAGGTCCGCGGCATGCTCGGCGCTGTCGAAGACATAGCTGGCCGTCTGGTAGATCGGCGTGATCCGTGCATTGGTCGCGGGGTCGGGCTCGCACCCGGCATGCACGGTGAGCGATTCGAGCTTCAGATCTGTCATGGGGCATCCTGTCCGGTGGAATTGCCCCGAAGGGAGCAGCTAAGCCCGCCCCCCGTCAACCGCATTCTCGCGCGCGGCGAAGCTTGCATTCGCATGGTCGGGGCCTGTTCGCCGTCGCGCAGCCTCAGCACCTCGACCCTGTCCGCGGTCATGGTAACCGAATGCTCGAATTGTGCAGACAGCTTTGCGTCCGCGGTGACCACAGCCCACCGATCGCATTTCCCCTGCTGGCTAACGCGACTTGAGCGACTCACCGCAGGATGGGATGGGAGTGATCGCGTAGCTGCACCGTCGGCGCGCCTGATATGGCCCACTACTATTAACTTCGCCGGCCTGCGATACAGCAACCATATCGGGAAAATGGTAGCGGAGGAGGGACTTGAACCCCCGACACGCGGATTATGATTCCAATGGAAATGGAGCGTAGACGCGTCTACGTTGACGGAGAAGTCACTCCCTAGAGGACCTGAACGCGTCAACGATAAGCGCTTTCATAGCGCTCCACCTTTCCTGCCTGCTCCATTCTTTGAAGCCACCCCAAAAAGAGCTCAAGCTTTCGATAGCGATCGGAATTTGAGATGCATTCGCTGCACCCAGCCTTGGGCCCTTTACCAAGCCCAGCGCCATCGGGACCTTACGCCCGCGTGACCTGGGCCGAATGTCACTCAGGTCACGCTGGAGGCGCCTGATCGAGCTTGTCGCAACAAACGATCTATGTGCTCGCTCTGTCTGATATTGGCAGATGCAACAGGAGCGAAAACATGGCGGAAATCCCAGTCGAGAAAAAATCGTCTAACACATGGATCTGGCTTCTGCTCGCCGCTATTTTGGTTGCCTTACTGGTATGGTGGTTCGCGGCGGAGGACGATTATGACGACGAGGCCTACATGGCCTCAGGAGCGGACATCGCGCAAAGCGAAGTCGTCAACCCCGACGCTGAGGTAAACTCGAGCCTCGCGCCGGCGACCCNGGCGACAATTTCTGCTGATGCCCAGTCCTAAATCGGGACCGAGTTTTCAGGTGAGGTCTCTGTGGGTGATCCGCTGACGGACAGAGGTTTTTGGGTCGAGAACGAGGGCGCCCGAGTATTCGCTCTTATCATTGATGAACCGCGCGAGGTTCCGGTGAATATCAACCCCGGCCAGCAGCTTAGCATTTCCGGGGCGCGGATTCGCGAGGGGGGCGAAGTGTCTGACGTTGAGGGCGTGCCGCTCGATCAAGACACCCGTAGCATCCTCGCTCATCAAGATGTCTTCTTGATCGCAAACGAGGACAACGTCGAAATTCTCGAACGCCCGTAAAGCTAAAGGACAGATCATGAAGCATAACGAACGCTTTGGAGAACTGGAATAATTGAGCTCTTGGGAGCTGGTCGACGCCAACCAAGACATTCGCGGTCGACCGGTTTTGTCAGCCGACGGCTCGACTTATGGAACGGTAAAGGACATGCTCGTAAACAAAGAAAAAGAGCACGTGGCCGCAGTGCGGCTTGGTGACGGACGACTTGTTGCCGCGGAGGACCTGGAGATCAGAGAGCGAGACGTAGTCTACCATAATGATGCGCCTGCCTCGATCACCAACTACACCCTGGTGCGCCGGCCTCGATCTTGAGCCGTGTAGCATACGGCAAGTCCTGGTGGGGGATCGCGGCCGTTCCCCCACTCGGAGCCTAACCAGCGAGGGAGATCAGTATCGTTACTTTCTTCCTCGCCCACTACAGTGCAGGAGGGTCCCATGACATTCAGTTCCGCCAAAATCGCTTCGCTCGCCATACTTATGAGTCTTGCGTCGTGCGCGACGCCGCAGGAGGGTGCTAGTGGATACGTGATAGCCACCTACGATGCGGAGCTTATAGGAACCGAGGTCGCCGGCGCGGGAGATGCTGACGGATATGCGGTCGCTCAATTGGTCATTCAACGCGACGTAGATGCTATCTGCTACAACATCTGGAACGTCCAAGGGGTTGAGGATCCTACGTCTGCTCATATCCACCGCGGCAAGGCAGGAGAAAACGGGCCGGTGATAGCTACATTGGAACGGAACCGAGAGCGAGGGTGGAACGGCTGCATCAAAAACAGCAACTTGGTGGACGAACTGACCCGAATAGCGCCGGAAGAACTGTATGTTCAGATCCATACTACTCAATTTCCTGCTGGGGCGATTCGCGGGCAGCTGAATGTGGATTAGTGGCTCGCCGAGGCCGCTGTTGGCTCCTCGCTTTTCTAGGAGCACGAAAGGATAACGGCAGACGCGACGCATCGTAGCGACTGACTAATAACCCCAAGGCCGATTAGCGGCATGCGCACCTACCTAGGCGAGTCGACAGCTAGAAAAGCGAGACCCCCGCCGTTTAGGCGAGGGTCTCTTCGCGACTCTAAGGGGAATACAAAGGCCGCGTAATCAATTTCCGACTATTCCATCTCGTCGGCAACGTCATTGATGGCATCAGCGCGCTCATCGCCAACATCGTCGATTTCCTCTGCGCGCGCATTCAGAGCATCCTCGCGTGCGTCGGTCGGAGCATTATCGGCCATTTCTTCGAGTTGCTCTGCCCGTTCGTCGCCAAGATTCTCAACAGCGTCCGCTCGCTCTTCAAGCGCGTCGCCGGTTTCCTCAACTGCGCTGTCTTCGCCGCAAGCGCCAACAAGTGCGAGAGCCGGGGCAATCATGATCAATGCGAGTTTGTTCATTCTAATCCTCCTGTTGCTTCAGTCTCAGTGCCTCAAAACTGGGGCTCATCCAGGCGTGCGCGCGCTGGCGCGCGCCGCGCCGAACTCATCGGGCGAAAGATAAGTGTTTCCGTCCTCGTCGAAGTAGAAAAACGTCTCGCCCGCCTCGTTGATCTGGTCCGGAGACGTGAACGGACGGGTGTCGTCGTTTTCCTTCGGCTGGCGCGGGTTGGAGCGCACCGCCCAGATGGCATACTCGGCTACGGACAGCTGGCCGTCCCCGTTCCGGTCGAGGAATGCGAAATCCATCGCTCTGCGCGCTCTTAGCGGTTCGACATTAGAGCCCTGTTGGGTGGTCATGCTATTCCCGAGCCCATCATTGGAGGAGGTGTCGCTACGTGTAGCGTCGGAGGCAACCCCACCTGCATCACTCTCAGTTGAACCGGTCACCGCGAGCGCAGCCTGATTTGCATCATATTCTTCCGCCGCCGCATCACGATCCATGGCATCGAAGTTGGCCTGCTGTTCGGTCGTAAGTTCGCCCGCAACCGGGTAACCATCGTCGTCTTCGACAACAACCTCATCGATATCATCGATTGGCGTGTTCTCCACGTCCTCGGAGTTGCAACCGGCAGCCACGACGCAGGTCGCGGCAACGGTGGTCAGGAATGGATATTTCATCAAAACTCCCCTGTTGTTTGACTCGTGTAATGCCCCTTCAATGAATGGGGTCGATGATCGTTCACATTTTTTTCCGGGCCTTATTGCCCAGGATCCTCGCAGAGTTTTGCCCACACCGCCCGGTGATCGGATCCGTTGTCTGGCGATATTTCGAACGAAACGACTTCCAGTCCGCCCTTCACCATGATGTGATCCAGGGGCCATCCCACAAACAGCCAGTCGGACGGAAATGTAGGGAACGCACCTCGACCTATGCGTGGATCGCGCCAACCTCCCTGTTGGCGAAACTTGGTCGTCGTGCGGGACCAAGGGACATCGTTGAAGTCCCCCATTACAAAAGCGTCGGGAAGACGGTCTGGCGTCTGAATGCCCGCTTTCACGATGTTCTCGTCGCGTAGTTCGGTGTTCCACCCCGGCAGCGGAGGCTTTGGGTGGAGCCCGATGAACTCGACCGTCGATCCGCTTTGCATACGCAGCGTGGCATACAAAGTGGGGGTGTCTCGGTGGGTGTTCTCGACGATACTTGATTTCACGACGTCGAGGCGGGAAGCAAACGCGAGGCCGAAAGCCTCGGTCTGCGGATGGCGCTCGCTATGCGGATATGTCGCGAGCACGGGTTTCATCTCATGGACCCACTGTTGATCGGTTTCCATCAGGAATAGCAGGTCTGGATCGTAGCGGCGGATTTGCTCCCTTATCGGGCCATACTCCTCGCTCTTCACCTTCACATTTACCGATAGCGCAGTGAAGCAGCGTTCCGCTGTTGCGCTCTCGTTGTTCAAAGTAACTTGGGTCTGCGCCACCGGATTATACGGCCACATTCGCCAATGGTTGATCACGATCACGCCAATTAGCGCTGCCACCGTCCACCACCGGGTCGGGGATATTACGAACAGTGCTGCAATCAGCAGTAGGCCGGCGAAATAGGTTAACGGTTCGCGCACCAAATCGACCGTTCGGATAAACCACTTATCGCTAGGCAGCAGCGATACCGCCACCGCGAGGAACAGGATTACAGCTACGGCCGATAGGGCTTTTGAAAAAACCTTCACCTTCATCCCCCTATTGATTTTTAGCGGCTGAGAGCGCGAACTGTTCCGAGCTCGTCGTGCCGTTATGAATGAGCACCAACGGAACCCAGCCGCCACTCGCGACATTGATCGGTTAGGAGGCGAGGCGAGCATGTTACTCGAGAAAATCAAAACCCCCGGTCTTTCCCACCTCTCCTACCTGATCGGAGCAAACGGTCGGGCCGCCGTCATCGATCCTCGCAGGGACTGCGAGATCTATGTCGAAAAAGCGCGGAGCGAGGGACTGCGGATCACCCATATATTCGAGACCCACCGCAACGAAGACCTGGTTTCCGGTGCGCCCATCCTCGCCAAGTGGACCGGGGCAGAGGTGTTTCACGGCCCCAACGCGAATGGCGAGGTGGAATACGCAAAGACCACGAGAGAGGGCGACTGCCATGCGATCGGACAGCTCGAGATCCGCGTCCTCGAAACTCCGGGCCATACCTTCGACCACGTCGCCTATGCCATCTTCGATAGCGAGTATCCCGACAAGGCAGTCGGCGTGTTCACCGGCGACGCGCTGTTTGTCGGCGATGTTGGCCGAACCGATTTCTATCCCGATCGCAAGCGCGAGGTCGCGGGCCTCCTTTTCGACTCGCTTCGCAAGATCTGCGATCTGGGCGACCAGGCGATCATTTATCCCGCACATGGGGCCGGTTCGGTGTGCGGATCCGGTATGGCGGACAGGGAGTTTTCTACGGTCGGTCACGAGCGCCGCAACAACCCGATGCTCCAGATCGAGGATCGCGACGCGTTCATTGATCGCAAGGTGAACGAAAACCACTACCAGCCACCCTATTTCCGGCTGATGGAACACCTCAATCTGGTGGGCGGCGATGCCGCACCGCGCGTGCTCAAACCCCAACCAATGAGCGTTGGCGAACTGTCGTCCTGCGATGCCGACAGGGTTATCGATGTCCGCGAGCCACTTGCCTATGCGACGGGGCATCTTCCGGGCAGCATCAACCTACCGGTCGGCATGATCCCGGCCTTTGCCGGATGGTTCGTTGGCGAAGACGAAAAGCTCGCGCTGGTGGCTTCGTCGCAGGACCAGCTATCAACCGCGATGGAGCATCTGGTGAGGATTGCGCTCGACAACATCGTCGGGGGGTATGTTGGTGTGGTTCCAGCCGCAGCCTCGGGGAAAACCATGCGCTCGATCCCGATGATCGGCACGGAAGAAGTCGAACGCCGTTTGCAGGAAAAGCCCGGCGACTGGACCTTGCTCGACGTGCGAGATGCTGACGAGCGGAAGGCGCAAGCGATAGAAGGGTCTCGCCACATCTATGTCGGCGAACTGAACGAGAAGTGGAAAGACCTCGACCCCGGCCAACGCTATACACTCATGTGCGCAAGCGGCATGCGCGCGACCGTCGCCGCCGGCTGGCTCGATGCGCATGGATTCGACCATCTCGATGTTTATCTGGGTTCGATGGGGGCTTGGGAGGCGGCGCATTCATGATAGGGTGCCTCGATTACGCCGCCAGCAACCCCCGCTCCATCTCACCTATGAGGTCCACGTCCTTCGCGGGATCATGAAACAGGTGCCCATAGACATCGTAGGTCATGGTGATCGACGAGTGCCCCAGCATCACTTGAATGCGCTTCGGTGGCCATCCTTGCTCGATGAAGAGCGACGCGGCTGCATGCCGCATGGCGTGCAGTGAGAACCTCGGAGCGCCCTCCCCATCCACGATACCGCATTTGAGCATCAACGGCTTGAACATGCGGTTGTAGATGTTCGAGTGCGTCTCGACGTTGCCGAGACCGTTCGGGAACACCAGATCGAAATCACCTTTCGGACAAGCGGGCTTCCACTCCCTGCCCCCCTGTTCACGACCAGGCCATCATTTTCCTGTAACTAATTCTTTCGCACCGTCGACCGAGTAAACTTTTATTACTTCGACGGCTTCACAGACTTCGGGTCGCTGCATCAGCGTGCCGAATTGTCTACAGCTTCGTCGAAAGACGGCGAATTGATTGAGAGCTTTTCTAGGATATTGCTTATTTGTCTGTTAACCAAGGAATGATAGAGCCGCCCTATGCCTCGATTGATACATTGGGTATCTAAGCTTCTTTTCCCGGCGAACAGCGCGCGCGAGCAGCGTGAGCAAATCATCGGCATATTCGAGAGTCTGCGAAAGCAAATACCGCTCCTTTACGGCGTCGCTCTCGTAAATCTCGTAGGGCTCCACGTAGCTACGCGTGGAAGCGAACTGCACTGGTTTTCGCCCGTGACGATCTTGTCTGTTCTTTTGGTCGTGAGGATGGTTTACTGGATCGGGTTCCAGAAGCCGACCGAAGAATTCGCGAAAGTTCGTCACGAACTGGTGAAGATGGTCGTCTTCACCGCCGTCCTGTGTGCGGGTTTTTCAGTTTGGGCCCAGTCTCTTATCACGGTCCACCCCGAAGAGACGATGACCATTATGCTCTACAGCGTGCTCGNCGCGCTGGGAGCTGCCTATGGACTGAGTAGCTTTCCGCGGGCTGCTTTGATCCCTTTAATGATCTTGGGCTTACCTGTTGCCGTCAGATTGTCCTGGATGGGACGGGCGTCTGACCGAGGGATCGCTGTCAGTTTGATCTTCGTGCTGCTGTTGTTCATTTGGCAACTGCATGTTCACAACCAAGCCCTGCTGGGTCTGGTGCGCGGGCAGCTTGCTATCGCTCGTGAGCGCAATCGGGCGGTCAAAGCCGAGCTTGAGGCTATCAAGCGCGCCGAAGAGGATGTCCTGAGCGGGCTTGCCAATCGCGGTAAACTTGTGAGCGAGATTGAAGAAAACATGATGCGCGGCCCTGCGACCGGAGGTGGCAGTGTGCTGGCCATTTGCGACTTGGATGGCTTCAAGTCTGCGAATGACACGTTTGGTCATGCAGCTGGGGACGAGATTCTGCGAGAATATGCGCGGCGCCTAACCAATAGATTTGGTGACGAGGCTCTCGTCGCAAGACTTGGAGGAGACGAGTTTTCAGTTTTTTGGAAGGATGGCTTACCAAGGCTTGAGCTGGAAAGAGCTGCCTCGAAGATTTGCGAACTGGCCAATCGACCGTTCGAATGGGATGGCAAGGAACTGCGCGTTGGAGCATCTTGCGGGGTGACGGAGGCCGGCCCTTTCACATGGTCCAATGAAGAGTTCTTTCGTCAAGCGGACGCGGCCCTCTATAAGGCTAAGGTGACCTCCCGCGGACATTGGTGTCTTTATGACCAACCTCAATTTCAAGCAGACCAAAGAAGGGCCAAGATCGAGAAGTCGATCTTATCGGGCGAGGCGCTCCACGAGATGGAGGTTCACTTTCAGCCGATTTTCGATCTGGAAACGGGCATGCCTGTCTTCGCGGAGGCTCTCGCTCGCTGGACCAGCGCAGAGCTGGGCGTCGTATCGCCTGATGAGTTTATCCGAATTGCCGAGAAACTGGGTGTCATCGACCAGCTGAACGAGCGCCTCCTCGAGAAGGCGCTGGCGTTGGCTGAAGAGTGGCCCAAGACTTTGTCGCTCTCATTCAATCTGAGCGCCATGCAGTTGAGCCGTCCCCTCGCGACTGATCGACTCCACAAACTAATTTCGGGCTCGAGTCTTCCTCCTCATCGCGTTCAGTTTGAGGTGACCGAAACGGCCATTCTGTCTGACTTGGGACACGCCGAACAGGAATTGGCGAAGCTTTCCGAGCTAGGCTTCACGATCGCACTCGATGATTTCGGCTCTGGCTACGCCTCGGTCGCATACCTGCGACAGCTTCCCTTCGACACCATCAAGCTCGACGGGACACTGATCGATAACGTTCTGGACAGCGAGCGCTCGCGTCAGATCCTTCTCGGTCTGGTCGATCTATGCCATGCCGCAGGCACGCGCTGTGTAGCTGAGCATATCGAGACCTATGAGCAGCTAAGCCTCGCTAAGGCGATGGGCTGCGACTACGGTCAAGGGTTCTGTCTCGGCAAGCCTAGTTCGAGCGAGCGTATGTTGAAGATGCTCGACTCGAAGCCTGGTTCATCCCCTACCTGGCTGAGGTGTTTTGCGGAGAAAACTATCAATTAGGTGGCCAGCAGATCTCTGGTTACCTCGCTCGAGGGAACGGATGCTGCTCCGATCACCCGAAGCGATCACGCCGCAAACAACCCCTTTTCCATCTCACCCATGAGATCCACGTCCTTCGCTGGATCATGAAACAGGTGGCCGTAGACGTCGTAAGTCATCGTGATGGATGAGTGCCCAAGCATGGTCTGGATCTTTTTCGGCGGCCAACCCTGCTCGATGAAGAGGGATGCAGCAGCATGGCGCATTGCGTGCAATGAAAACCTCGGAGCGCCCTCCCCATCAACTATGCCGCATTTGAGCATCAGCGGCTTGAAGATGCGGTTGTAGATGTTTGAGTGCGTCTCGACGTTGCCAACACCGTTCGGGAACACCAGGTCGAGTTCGCCCTTCGGGCAGGCCGGCTTCCAGTTCTGCAGAACCGCCCTCAACGATGGGCCCATCGGTATTTCCCGGCGGCTGGTGCTACTCTTCGTCGAGCCCATGTCACAATACCGATCAGCGCGCTCCCGGACGGTGATGATGCTCCGGTCGAAGTCGATTGCGCTCCACTTGAGCCCTCGCAGTTCTGACATGCGCATGCCCGTAAGCAGCGCGGTCATTATCAACGGTCTGTGACGCTCGGAGACGTTCGCAAGCAAAGCCTTGATCTCACTCTTGGAGGGAAACACACGCTCCGGTTTATGGCGGTCCGCACGCCGAAGCTTAACGTCCCGAGCTACATTGTGCTGCACGAGACCACGCTCCTGGGCGGCGCTGATGATGGATCGTAGTGTCGTAAGACATTTCTTCGCCATTGCGCGCGTGCTATCTTGAAGCATCGCATCGAGAAATTCGCGAACGTCGGGCGCGCTTAGCTCTCTGAGCAGCAGATGTCCTATCTTCGGCTCAATGTGGTTCTTCACATGGCCGCGGTAGGAGTGGAGTGTGGCGCGTTCGAGTTGTTCGAGTTCGCAGCGCCGCATCCAGATCTCGGCGGCGTTGCTAATGGTGCAGTCGTTCGTGGCCCTAGTCAACTTCTTGTCCTATAACAGTGGTTTATAGACACCATTATATGACACACGGAGTGGTTTGTCGGGCAGGACTTTCGCCTATTCGGCGGGTTTCTTAGTCTGTTTCTCGCGGTGCTCAGCGATGATCTTTTGCACCATTGGCGCGACGCTCTGAAAGTTGCGCTTGAGGAACCGTTTCTTCTCGACGGCGCTGGCTCGGCTCCAATGATATGTGATGTGGTCTTCGCGTGATGAGGCTGTCTTACGCTTACGATACCCCATCTTCACAGCCGCACCGTAGACGCTGAGTTCGCCAGCCTCGATCTGCTCCAAGAGATCGTCGCGCCCATCTTGCTTGAGACGCCGAAGGTAGTCTTCGTTATTCCCTGCCATTCGNGGTGAGTAGACGCGTCTACGTAGGTCGTCAACTTAAGTCGCGGATCACTTATGCTGGTTTTTATACGCCACCCGCTTTCCACGAATGAAGGCGTTAATCAGCTTACATAGTAGGCCATGGCGCGACGCAATCGAAGGAGGATACAGTAAGCCCAGTCACCCAATCTCGAACCGAGCCTTCCGCCCCTCCAAGTGGAGATATCCGTCGCTCGGGTTTGTGCCGATGGTTGAATGGCTATCCGGTTACGATCGATTCGCTTGCATCACTCATGTTCGCTTCCCAGCGAGCGAAAACCCTCCGATTTCTGGGAGACCGAAAGTCCTAGAGGCAGCGGACCTTCTCCATCCGGATGGTGCCGATCGCGTGAGGTTCGTTGACTCCACTCCCTTGCATCGCAACGAGGTTCGCCGAAGACGTGGTTTTGGAAGCAGCAGCTCTTGAGAAAAGGTAAGCCGCCGACGTGCGGCGATGAGCCCCTCCCTTCTGCGGCGTGTCGCAGTGGCGCTTTCCAGCTTGCTGATCCCTATTCGGTCATTTTTGACAGTCTATCGCAAGCGCACGGATTCAGCAGATCAAGGCGCCGCTGATCGATTGCGCCCATCGCCTCTGACAGTAGTTAGGTGGTTATCAGGCCAAGCGGGTGCTGCGTGTTTTCGACCGGGTCTCGTCGGTGCTCAGTGATGTCGGAGTGACTAAACGTCTCGTTCAGGCAGTAGGCAGGTCATCAAGCTATCTTTGCACCATGAGAAACATCTTCACACTCGCCGCACTTGCTCTGGTCGCGACGGCTGCGGGGGCTACAGCTATTCCTCCGGCCGCTAAGTGGGAAATTGGACCGGTCATCCGCGGTGAGAACTACTCAGTAGGCATGCCACTGAGACCGCAGCCGACCAGAAATGGATGGGCCTTCGACTTTCCTCACAGCACTAAAGAAGCTGGACACGTTCACTACATCACGTTCGATCCGGGTTCGCTTGCAGAAGCTTCGCGCATAAAGGTTCGCTACCGCGTCGACGCCGATCCTGGCACGCATTTTGTCCCACAGGAGCATCCTCATCTGCCTGGCACGGTTTCGCTGTTCTTTCAGCGCCGCGGAGACGATTGGAGCGCGAAAGGGGGTTATGCGCTCTTTCGCTGGTATGCGCCCGTTCACACTGTCCAAGAGATTGCGCCGGGCGTGCATGAAATGACCGTTGAGTTTGACGATCCCCGGTGGGGCTCGGTGGTTGGCGGCACGAAGTCAGGCGATAACCCCAGGCCCTTCCAAGTCGCGCTTGCCAACGCCAGCAGCATCGGCCTTGTGTTTGGATCTACCGCCGCACGAGGGCACGGAGTGTATGCGACCGCGCCGGCTCGCTTTGAGCTCCTCGACTTCGATATTCAGTAGGAACACGGGAACGAGGCGGCCCGCTGCGCTGGNCATGTCAGCAAAATTTCCCATGCCCACCGATTACGAAGCCACCCGACTTCCACGACCACTCACGCGATGATGCACACCTCAGCAACAAACGAGGTTTTCATTATGAACGCATACCAAGTCAGCGACATCGAATTCGAACCAATCCTCATGCTTACCGACCACCACGAGCGAGCAATATCAAAATTTCAGATGGCACTGGCTGAAGGTCTCGGTTTCTACCCGCCGGTTAACTTCTCACTGTCGTGGATCGACCCATCGAGCCAGCCAGCATCTACAGATCTTGAGCGGCTGGTGCGGCAAGACGTCGAGGGCTTCGTCCGGCGCGTTGCGGGAGTGTGGCAGCGCTACGAGTTTCGGTAAGCAAGGCTTGGCTATCAATCACAAGAGAGCAACCGTTCTCCCGGCCGGCGGCAGATAGGAGGGCAAAAGCCACGGTTCTTTCAGATTGAGAGGAGCTGGTCGCCGAGGATCGATTGCTATCACTCCTTGGCGGGAGCATCTGGACCAATCGAGATCGCATCATCAAGTTGGGTCAGAACGTTTTCTGCCATTTCATCCGCGTAAGCCGCAATCGCCTTGCTAACCATGGTGGGCCCAACACCCAAGGTCGAAAGCTGAGCTATCAGCGCGATCAACATCGAGCCTAAATCGATCAGAAAGGTCGATTTCAATGGATCCGATAGATCAGCGAGCCAATCTGCCAAATCAGATTGCTCGACAAAATCGACGATCATGTGAGGAGCTTCGCCACGTTCATCCATTGTAGCAATTGAATGGCTTGATCCGACCAGAAGAAGCGTTTCACAGCTGGGCCAGTCTCCGGCCGCGAGTGCGCGCGTGAATAACCCATTCTCCTCTGCCCTCGCCAAGAAGTTCGACAATGCTAGGTGCAAATCTTCCGCATTCTCGGAAATGGCCGTGGCCACGTGTTCGGGAAGGAGCCCAATATCAAGTAGCGAGACCGCGACGGAAAGCTCAAGAAGCTGAGGCCATTGATACTTTGCCGGCCTCCCCTTGCCGGTATTAACTCCGCGCGGACATCCCAGCTTACGCAGCCGGTCAAGCCGGCCCCGGAACCGCAGTAGCCGCTTTTCACCGACTCCGAATCTCTGGGCAATAATCTGCTCAGCCTGTCGCGAACTCAATTCCATCATCAAACTCCAAAAGGAATATCACTTTTTTATTGACATACGGCACCCACCCTACCTAGGTCAAGGAATAAAGTAATATGCCTTTTGGAGATGCCTTCTATGGTAAGCACGAGAAATGCACACGATCGCGCAGCCGCTTCTCGGGTTCGGCTACAAAGTCCAACTTGTCCGCGACTGCTGGATATGGTGGCTACCGAACTTTGGGGGCAGACCGCGTGAGTGACAGCGATGTAGATTATGCTTCCGAAGTCCGACGCTTTGGGGGCTCGTTTCCGTTCCTCACCGAGCACGGGAGGCGGAAGAACCTGCGTCATGACTTCAAGTTCGCCACTCGTGACGTGAAAACCGACGGGCGAGGAAACATTGTTCATAAACCACTCCATAGGAGCAAGCCGTGCTTTGGGCGGCCTGAAAGAGCGGTGCGCGGATGTCTGGACCGCGGCAAGCCATATGGCCCGCTCAACGAGTTTGGTGAGCAGGAGAGGGGAACAACAGTCTGTGATCGATGCCCTATAATGAGCGCCTGCCTCCATGTAGCTGAGGAACGCGTCTCTTCCTGCGCCCGAATTGAAAGCGCGTTGGATTTGTGGTGGACGGAATGCGAAAAGTCGCTCGGTTCCGTAGGTTTGAACGCCTGCTACGTCGGTCGTCTCGGGAAGCTTTGGCGCCACTTTCTCTCCGCGATTGAAGACTTTGGAGGTTGGTCGTCGATAGACTCCGAATTGATTCGCTTGGACGATCTACGCCGTAGGGAGGAAGCCAATCGAAAGAGGCGGGAGCGAACCGCGACGAAGCGGCGTGAGGAAAAACTAAAAAGAGACTTCGGCGCAGAGCCTCTTTCTGACGGATTCCTGCGTAACCTCGAAAACGAACGAAAACGTCGCTCGACGCAACTGCAAACCTTCAGAAGTTATGACGCTGCCCCCCTTTGGGTTCGAAAGCTCCCAACAGAAAGTTGTGAGCGCATCTCAAACGTTTGGTGGGCGTTACAAATATTAAGACGCGAAGGGCGGCGGTTGACGGGGGTTGAAGTCGTCAAGCTACTTCAAGCCGAAGGACGCGATCAGGGCAAGAACCTTAAAACGCTGCATGCGCGGGTTTGCGAGGATCTCAAAAGGCGTATACCGCCATTGGAAGATGACCTTGGTAATGGTCCGATTTGGCCTCAGTGGAATGGATGACCCCGTAGATTATACACCGTAGTTTCGTCGGTCATTCAATTCACGTGGACACTCAAGACCCCGTATAATTCGTAGTGCCGGGGAACATCTTCCTGTTGACCATATGCTATGCTTCAACGCCGGGACTTCCAGTAAGACCGAGCCACCCAGCATAGCAGAGCGAGCGCAGCGAGCGAGCTGTGCGGTGGCGATGGTCTTGTTGCCCACGCGAAGCGTGGGCAGCTAGACTGTTTCAACGAAGCTGTGCTCCGCGCTTCGCGCGGACCACGAAGGGTGCACGCCGCAGCGTCTTTCGCTTGCCGCTTCGCGCCAAGCTTAGCCAACGCCGCGGCGTGCACCCTTTTGTGTCTTCTAAGGAAAGGTCCATGGCAGAGGACATCATATATCAAAGACGATTTCCACTGGACGGGAAGCAAATCTTTAAGTCGAGCTATCGCGATCGAGAGCTTCTGCTCCCATCATCGTCCAGTTCTTGGAGACGTAGCCCTTCCCCCCGATGCAGCGCTCGGCGTCCTCTCCGTGTTCGCGATCGACCCACAGCGCCATTGCCCAGATCTCCTGCTCGCCGGTGATCATCACGAGAACGCCCAAACAAGAGCGATGCCCGAAACGATGACATGCAGGCCGAGCAGGATCACGAACTCGATCTTGAGCCCGGATTCATGCCGATCTCGGTCAGGCCCCGGCACACCAACGCTCGCGTCGCCCAGACCAGGTCCGTGCAAGCCCCTCTGCGACCAGCTGATCGCCAATGGAGCGCCCCGAGCGGTGCAGGGTAGCAAGGGTGCGGCCGTAACGATCTTGGCCTTTACGGGCGATCTGAAAGGCTCCTGCATTAAGAAGCTGCACCAGTCGGTTCCTCGCGCGAAGCGCTAGGTCTCGCTCATACTCGCACGCCCCATTCAACTCCGGCGTGTCGATGTCGGCGATGCGGATCTTCTCGCCTTCCCACCACACAGTGTCGCCGTCGTGGACACAATGGTCACGAGGTCCAGGGGCACAGACGGCGAGTGCGGCAGCGAGCAGAAGCATGAAGTCACCCTACCGCGAACATCATCATTTTCCTACTTAGAACAAATGTGGAACATGCGAAGCTATCGAGTCGGAGGTTCCCATGATCGTTCTAAGCCCGTCGATGCTCGCTGCGATCGCGTGCATCATCACAGCCTGCGCTGCCCTCGTCTGGTCAGTGCGCCGAAAGCCATGAGCTCCAAGCGTCTCGACAGCATCGCCGACTATTCGCGGCATGGCTATGCGCTTCGGGTGGATTGTCGGCGTTGTCGCCGGGTCGCGGTGCTGGATCCATTGCAGATCGTTCTGCAATGTCAGCAGCGCGGCTGGTCGAAGCAGATGACGGCGCTCGAGGGTCGGCTGCGGTGCTCGCGATGCGGTAGTAGGGAAACACGCCTTGGACCGGCGTTCGGTCCATGACGCGAGGTCATCGTCCCGATGTGTGCCATTGTGGGAGGGCGTGAACGCCACGGTGTTGCGCTTTGAAGACGTAGACCTACTTAGCAGCCGGGAACGACGGGTCGCCCGGTATAAAGAATGCGACCCTGATGCCGAGGGCTTTGGCCTTGATGATGACCTGTCGTTTCCTCCCATTAAGCTGCTGGCAAGCACGTTGAGCACGTGCGTTCTCTGCACGATCAGAGGTTCGGGGCCACCGACATAACAACGAAGCCAGGGATCGCGCGAGCGAGCGTGTATCACGCGTTGAAGGACGAACCCGTCATCGCGACATATTCGACGCTAGGTCAGTGAAGTCTTAGAGCCTGCCGGAGTGCTCGACCCTGATGGCGCCAATCAGGCGACATTCCGGCGTGCCCCCCCCCCATCCACCGAGGGGCGAGCGTGTCCCAAAAGACAAATGGCGCGCACCATCTCCAACTTAAGTAAGCGTTAGCTGGCACGCGCGGGGCTCAGAGGCAAAAACGGGCCGCGCCTTTCGGCTGCGGCCCGTTAACGGTGCATCGCACTAATACCTGACGGGATTCGAACCCGTGACCTCCAGTTTATCAGACTGGCGCTCTCCCACTGAGCTACAAGCCCACAACGCAGGCGAAGCACAATACCCATATGGTGATAGCGTGCTGGATTTCAAGATGATATTCGGTGAAGAAAGGGTCATCGCCCCGGTTGTCTGAGTTCCGACGAGACTGGCGCGTTCAACTCGAGCAGGACTTGGTCGCAAGCAAGGGGCTTGATTTCCAGGTCCCGCACACGCCCAGACATTATGCGCATGAGGCTAGGTGCCAATTGCGTCGATCTTGCAAGCTATTTTAACGCGTCGGCCGGTTTCGGTCAGGTTTAATGCGAAAAGCGCAGAAGTCTGGGATTGCCGTCAGCTTGGAGAAGCCTTTGATCATGCCGAGGCATATGGTGCTGCATAACGAGCCAACTGGTCTGCAATCTGCCTCGCCTGCTCGAATTCGGCCCCATTGGGATTGCGCTCTTCGACCGTGACGAGCGGCGCTGGTTTATCGTCTAGGCTAGTGAGCTTTGGCATCCGGCTGGTCGGCGCGGCCAACCTTCAGTCCGATCGGCATGGTCGCATGGGACGGTGGCCGCGGAGGGGGACCGTCGAAGACGACCGCAACGAGCTTGTTTCGAACTGGTGCATTGGTTCGAGGCAAGCTCTCATGTCGATGTCGGATAAGTCACTGTCAGCAACTGACAACGATAGAAAGGCGCGCTAACTCTGGCACAAGTTTCGAGAGGAATACGCGTGCCCACACATGAACAGTCAATCAACGTCGCCTTGGGTGAACTTCTCGAAGAACTTGGTCAGAAATGGCAGGTGCGGTCAGAATTAACCGGGGTATTTGAGGAAGGTAACCAGCGGCCAGATATTCTAGTCGAAAAGTCCGATGGTTGGCCGATCGTCATTGAAGCAGAAGTCGCAAATCCTGCCCAAGCAGAGGTTGAGGCAAGATCCCGACTGGGATTGCACCTAGCCACGACTGGAACCCCAATTCATGCGACCATCGCGCTGAATTATCCAGCAAGCCTTAGGGATCATTCCGGTGCGGCACTAAGGTCGGAACTCCGAACCTGCCAGTTTGAATATGCACTCATAAGTCAGGATGCTGATGGTGGCACAATTAGAGTGCCGAATGCCGGTTGGATCACCGGCGGACTAAGGGAGCTCGCCTTCGTAGTCCATCGCAGCAGCATTCCCTCTTGGCGAGTCGAAGCGCTTGCCGACGAGCTTGAGCGAGGTGTGTCGCGAGCTGCGGGGCTTCTCACAGTCTCTCATCCACATGGCAGTCAGTTGGGAAGCGATATAGCCGCTACGCTAGGTCAAATTGACGATGAAGGCGGTCAATCTCGAAGAATGGCCATGACTGTGCTTGCCGATGCACTAATCTTTCACGTTGCATTGGCAGAAGCAGAACTAGAGGTTGAGGCAGACGCAGGCCCACGCAGAGTCGTCAATCCAGACGCATTGAGGGCCGGCGGGCAATTCATACCTTCGCAGATTCTGGATGAATGGCAGCTAATTCTCGGCGTGAACTATTGGCCCATTTTTCACACCGCTTGTGAAATTGTGTCTTCTCTCCCAACCCAAACTGCGTCTCGAATTTTGGACGCTTTGTGGCGCACTACCGAACAGCTCGTCATCGGCGGAGTGACGAGGTCTCACGATCTAACAGGCGTTGTTTTTCAGCGTTTGATCGCTGATCGCAAATTTCTTGCCACTTATTACACGCGTCCAGCAGCAGCATCTCTTTTGGCAGGGTTAGCAATGCCAATTGACGACCCTTTCTTTGGAGATGATTGGGCTGATGCAGAGCGACTTCAATCAATACGGGTTGGAGATTTTGCCTGCGGAACAGGGACGCTTCTCTCTACCGCTTATCAACGCATCGGGCTCATGCATGAGCTGCACGGTGGTGATCCAAGGGCGCTTCATCCAGCCATGATGGAAAGAGGCTTGGTCGGCTTGGACGTGCTTACAGTCGCCGTCCATTTAACCGCTGCGATGCTTGCAGGCACTTACCCAGAGACGCCCTTCGAGGGCGAGTGTCTTCTGACCATGCCATATGGAATATACGAATGGGGCGCGTCCGTGGGTTCATTGGACTTGCTAGAACCTCAGCCTTCCTTCGAGTTCCTTCAGGCGGCAGCAACCACCGCAGGTGGACGTGGCGCTGAACAGGTAAGCGATATCTTTTCCAGGGTGGGACATTCGCAATTTGATCTCTTAATTATGAATCCTCCCTTCACGCGTCATGGTGCAAGAGAGGGAGATCGAACCGAAGTCCACAATCCCGCATTTGCAGCGTTTGGCGCTTCCGAAGAGGCCCAGAACCAGCTGGCACGCAGACTGAAGGTGGTATCCGAAGGTGGTGATGGACACGGTCATGCGGGCTTGGCTTCTTACTTTGTCGATCTCGCAAACAAAAAGCTTAGGAATGGTGGCCGCTTGGCATTGGTGCTCCCGCTAAGTGCGATGAGCGGAGGATCCTGGCAAAAGATCCGCACGAAATGGACCAGCGACTACAGCGGAATCCTCGCTGTGACGATATCTGAGTCTGCAACAGACACACGAGCCTTCTCCGCAGATACTGGGATGGCCGAGTGCTTAGTAGTGGCTACCAAGACGACCGCCGAGCAGGAACCCAGAGCGAATTTCGTTATCCTCGATGCGCAGCCACAAGATTCTCTTGAAGGGGCTCTAGTCGGTCAAGAGATTGTGAAGCTGATAGAGGAAGGGCACGTCGCCAGACTTGAGGATGGCCCCTTTGGTGGAACGCGAATCTATCTTGGATCGAGCATCGTTGGCGAAGTGCTAAGCTGCCCGCTTCCCGCCGAAGGTGGTTGGCCGGTAGTTGGTATCCAAGACATCACTCTCGCACAGACTGCTACGGCGCTGAGCAATGGCCTGCTTTGGGTGGAAGGAATGCCTCGCGAAGAAGCCGCGACGCTGCCAATCGTGAAAACTAGAGAAATCATCGATCGAATAGGCCCGCATCACCTCGACCTTTGTGGCGCACAAATTAAGTCAGATGGGTTACCGCAAGGGCCATTTGAGCGACATGCGGGCTGCCCCGCTGGCGCTGGTTATCCCACCCTTTGGAGCCACAATGCTCAACTGGAGCGTCAGCTTATCGTGCAGCCAGACTCACACTGCTCCATCAGACGTGTCGATGGGGTGATCCCACCTCCTCTCGAACATAGAGCCCAACAGAGGTGGATGACCGCTGCGGCAAGCCACTACAACCTAGATTTGCAATTTAATTCTCAATCACTTTGTGTCGCCGCTACAAGTTTGCCGACGATAGGCGGGCGAGCATGGCCAACTGTGGTATTGGATAACCCGAGCTGGTGGTCACTCTATTCACTCTGGGCAAACTCGACCCTGGGTCTTCTCGCGCATTGGTGGACAGCAAATAAAACCCAGTCCGGGCGCGGTTGCCATACGGTTACGAGCATTCCTCTGATCCCAGTATTTGACCTGAGAACCGCAACGGAAGAGCAGATTGCCTCCGCAGAAAGCGTGTTCCAAGAAATCTCTGACTGTCGTTTTCTGCCGTTCGATCAGATCGATGAGGATCCATCGCGAGCCCTGCTCGATCGTCGTTTACTGGTGGACATTTTGGGGCTCCCCGAAGACCTCTGTCGCCCGAATGGTCCGATTGAACGACTAAGGCAAAAATTGGCAGCAGAGCCGCAAATACATGGAGGAAAAGCCACTCGCGTCGTTTTCACCGAAGACGGTGAACAAAATGAACCGCGCGATGATAGATGATTTGCTTGCTACTCAATGGTCCCAGGATCGCAACTCACCATCCCCATCAGCGGAGCGAGCTCGACAGCGGGCTTCCTCGCGCAAGTGATTGCCGGAGGCATCGGCGGATGAATTTTCGCGAAGATCGTCGGCAAGCAAGCTGACAATAAGGCCTGACCGGNAACCANNTCNGGANNNTGGTAGCGGAGGAGGGACTNGAACCCCCGACACGCGGATTATGATTCCGCTGCTCTAACCACCTGAGCTACTCCGCCCCAAAGAGGCATGCCGGGGCAATAGCCCGCTCGGCAGGCGGCGCGTTTAGGGCGGTCGGGGCATGCGGTCAACCGCGCAAATGCGTATTGTCCGTGATTTCTTCAGGCGGTCGCGTTCGGGGGCCTGCGGGGCGCCGTTTGCCGCCGATGGACAGCGTATCGAACAGGCCGGGCAGCGCGCCATTTCCGGGGTGCCACCCGCACCTGACGCGCACCACCTGAGCGGCGATCGGCGGGCACGCTTAGGGTGCGGCGGTGCCGCGAAAGGCGAAGTCCCGCACCCGCTCCCACGGGCCGCCGCGGTAGCGAAACAGTTCGAGGCCGCGAAAGGCGAACGGCGCCGGGGCGATCGTCCCCGCCAGCTGCGCCTGCAGCGCCTTCGCTTCCTTGCCCGTGACCTTGTTCTGGATCGTGACATGCAGGCGCGGACGCTGCTGGTCCTGCTGTGTCAGCAATCCGTGGAAGTGATCGGCAATGATGCCGCGCAGATCGAGCATGGCGGGCGCAGACAGCTTGATCGCGGTGCCCCGCCCCAGCGACATCAGCCCTTCGACCTGCCCCGGCACCGGCGCGAATTCCGCCGCCATGCGTTTGAGAACGCTGCAGGCTTCCGCCTCGCACATCGCCGGCAATGCGTGGAACAGCGTGACATGCGCTTCGAGATAATTGCGTTCGGGCGGGAAATGGGCAGTGCGCAGCGCGGTGAAACGCGCATGTAGATCGCGCGGGAGCTGCGCGGTGAGGATCAGCGGGGCGTCTTCCCCGCTCACATTTCCCCGCGCTGGCGGCGGATTTCGAACCACTTGGCGACGTTGCGGTTATGCTCTTCCAGCGTCTCCGCAAAGGCATGGCCGCCGGTACCATCGGCAACCATGTAGCGCGCGCTCGTTTCCGCCGGGTCCAGCACCGCCGCGATCGCCTCGCGCCCGGGATTGGTGATCGGACCCTTGGGCAGGCCGACCATCGTATAGGTGTTGTAATCGTTGATCGCGGCGATTTCGGACTGGCGGATGCGCCGGCCCAGCGGCTTGCCCTTGGTCAGCGGGTAGATGATGGTGGGATCGGCCTGCAGCAGCATGCCGTCCTTGACCCGGTTCGAATACAGGCCGGCGACCATCCTGCGNTCNCGTGCGACGCCGGTTTCCTTTTCCACGATCGANGCGAGGATCACGGCCTCCTGGACGCTGTCGACCGCAATATCCTCCGCGCGTTTGGGCCAGGCCTCGGCGAGATAGTTCTGCATCGCCGCCTGCATCCGCGCAAGCACTGCGCTGCGCGCCTCGCCGCGTTCGAAATCGTAGGTATCGGGCAGCACCGAGCCTTCGACCGGCACCGGAATTTCGCCGGTCAGGTGATCTTCCGCCATCAGCCGTTCGTGGACGAGGATCGACGGCAGGCCTTCGGGAATGGTGACGAAGCGGCGGATCACCTCGCCATGCTGGAACGTGTCGAGGATCGCGGCGCTGCTGGCGCCGGCGGGGAGCAGGAATTCGCCGGCCAGGATCGGATCCGACGAGCCGAGGATCTTGGCGCGCAGCAGGAATCCCTCCGGATCGGCGATCACGCCTTCCTCGGCCAGCTTTTCGGCGACCGAGGTCAGGCTCGCACCCGAGGGGACAATGAAATTCGTATCCTCCTCGATCTCGGCACTGCCCCACCAGCCCGAGACGAACCAGATCGCCGCGATGGCAAGGACCAGCGAGAGGACGCCTGCGAGGAGGCACCCGGCCTTTTTCACGTCAATCGACCTTCTGGACGATCAGCGAGGCATTGGTGCCGCCGAATCCGAAGCTGTTGTTGAGCGCTGCGCGGACTTCGCGCTGCTTGGCCTGCTTGGGCACGAGATCGACGCCTTCGGTGCCTTCGTCCGGATTGTCGAGGTTGAGCGTGGGCGGCACGATCTGGTCGCGGATCGCGAGGATGCAGAAAATCGCCTCGACCGCGCCGGCGCCGCCGAGCAGGTGCCCGATTGCCGATTTGGTGCTGCTCATCGACGCGCCGCTGAGATCGTCGCCCAGCACGCGCTTGACCGCGCCGAGCTCGATCGTGTCGGCCATGGTCGACGTGCCATGCGCGTTGACGTAATCGATATCGCCGGGCGCGAGACCGGCCTTCTTCAGCGCCATGCGCATTGCCAGTTCGGCACCCTTGCCCTCGGGATGCGGCGCGGTGACGTGNTANGCATCGCCCGACAGGCCGTAACCGGTGACTTCGGCGTAGATCGTCGCGCCGCGCGCCTTGGCGTGTTCGTANTCCTCGAGCACNACCACGCCCGCGCCTTCGCCCATGACGAANCCGTCGCGGTCCTTGTCATAGGGNCGGCTGGCCTCGGTCGGCCGGTCGTTCATGCTCATGTTGAGNGCGCGGGCCTGCGCGAAGCCGGCCACGCCCAGCGGNTTGATNGTGCCTTCNGCCCCGCCCGCCAGCATGACGTCGGCATCGTCGAGNGCNATCATCCGCGCGGCATCGCCNATCGAATGCGCGCCGGTCGAACAGGCGGTCACCACCGCGTGATTGGGGCCCATNAGGCCGTATTTGATGGACACCTGGCCCGAGATGAGATTGATCAGCCGCCCGTGGACAAAGTGCGGCGACACGCGGCCGGGACCGCGTTCGTGCAGCACGATGCTTTCCTTCTCGATCCCCGGCAACCCGCCGATGCCCGAGCCGATCGAAACGCCGGTGCGCAGCTTGAGCTCGTCGTCCATGTCGACGAGACCCGCATCCTCGAGCGCCTGGCCCGCCGCGTCGATGCCATAGACGATGAACGGATCGACCTGCCGCTGGACCTTGTGATCGACGCGCTTGTCGGGATCGAAGCCGAATTCATGATCCTTGGGCTTCACCTCGCAGGCGATGGTGCATTTCTGCCCCTCGGTGTCGAAGCGCGTGATTTGCGCGGCTCCGCTCTTGCCCGCGATCAGGTTCTTCCAAGAAGTCTCCACGTCCCCGCCGAGGGGGGTGACGAGGCCAAGTCCGGTTACGACCACACGACGCATGTAATTCTCCGCAGATAAGACAACAGGCCCGGCCCGCTATGGGGTCGGGCCTGTCCGGTCCCGCATATAGTGCGGGATTCGAAAAGCGCGAGCCTTAGCCCTTGTGCTCTTCGATATACTTGGTCGCGTCGCCGACGGTGGTGATCTTCTCGGCCGCATCGTCGGGGATTTCGACGCCGAATTCCTCTTCGAAGGCCATGACCAGCTCGACGATGTCGAGACTGTCCGCACCGAGATCGTCGATGAAGCTGGCTTCCTGGGTGACCTTGTCGGCCTCGACGCCGAGGTGCTCGACGACAATTTTCTGCACGCGGTCGGCAGTATCGCTCATTTGTATCCCTCTCGAATTTGGGGGTTTCTGAATTGCCAATCGCCCTAATCAACGGAGCGGCGCAGCGCAAGGGCAACTCGCCGTGTACCCCGGACCCAAACGCGTTGCGGTTGATTTCCCCTTCATAGCACACACTGCAAAAAGGGAAATAAAACAATGGCTAGCACCGTTTTCAAGAGCCTCACCGATACCACTTTCGATTCCGTCGAAGGCTATCGCCAGGCGGCCGAAACCGCCAACAATTCGCAGCTGACGCAGGCCCTGCAGCAACGCGGCCAGGAGCGCGGCCAGACGCTGCAGCAGATGAATGCCGAACTGCAGCGCCAGGGTGAGGAACTGGTCACCAAGGGCACGCTGACCGGCGAAGCGCACCAGATGTGGCAGAGCGTCACCGCCGCCTTCGAAAACAACGACGAAGCGGCCGCAGAGCGCGTCGAGGAAGGCGAGGACTACATCAAGAACAAGTTCCAGCAGGCACTCGAGAGCGACCANCTCGAAGTGCAGGAGCGCGCGGTCGTCCAGCANGCATATAGCGAGATCTGTGCCGGCGAACGCTTCGGCGACTTCGCCGCNAAGCAGTTCGACTGACATANNCCTGAATAACGAAGAAAGGGCGCGGGATCCGGTCCCGCGCCCTTTCTTCGTTCGCGCTGCGCGGCTGGTCGCCCTGCGCTTGCCGGGTCAGTCGCCCGCGCGGTCGACGCGGGTCGCCTCTGCCCCCTGCGGCTTGNGNGCATCGACGGTCCGGATATGGACATCGCGCAACTGGCGCGGACTGACGAGGCTGGGTGCACCCATCATCAGGTCCTGCGCCTTCTGGTTGAGCGGGAAGGCAATCACTTCGCGGATATTGGGTTCGTCCGCCAGCAGCATCACGATCCGGTCGATCCCCGGGGCCGAACCGCCATGCGGCGGGGCGCCGAGNTTGAACGCCTCGATCATGCCGCTGAAGTTCTCGTCGACATCGGCCTGGCTGTATCCGGCCAGTTCGAACGCCTTGTACATGATGTCCGGGCGGTGGTTCCGGATCGCGCCCGAGGACAGCTCGTAGCCGTTGCAGACGATGTCGTACTGCCACGCGAGGATATCGAGCGGGTCCTTGGTTTCCAGCGCTTCCATCTCGCCCTGCGGCATCGAGAAGGGGTTGTGGCTGAAATCGATTTTCTTCTGTTCTTCGTCATATTCGAACATCGGGAAATCGACGATCCAGCAGAACTTGAAGCAGCCTTCCTCGATCANGCCGAGNTCCTCGGCCACGCGGGTNCGCGCGGCGCCCGCCAGCTTNGCGGCGTCCTTTTCCTTGCCCGCGGCAAAGAACAGGCCGTCGTTCTCGCCCAGNCCCAGNTCGGCATAAAGCTTTTCCATGCCTTCGCTGCCGTGGTTCTTGGCGATCGGCCCGCCGAACTCGCCGCCCTTGCGGGTGACATAGCCGAGCCCGGCAAAACCTTCGCGGCGTGCCCAGTCGTTCATTTCGTCGAAGAACTTGCGGCTCTTCTCATGCGTGTTCGGTGCGGGGATCACCCGGACCCGGCCGCCGCNGCNCACGATCTTCTCGAACAGGCCGAAGCCGGAGGTTTCGAAGTGTTCGGTCACGTCCGAGATGATCAGCGGATTGCGCAGGTCGGGCTTGTCGCTGCCGTATTTGAGCATCGCTTCAGCATAGGGGATGCGCGGGAACTCGCCCGCGGGCGTGACGCTCTTGCCGCCCGAGAATTCCTCGAACACGCCGGCCAGCACGGGCTCGATCGTCTGGAANACGTCTTCCTGCGTGACGAAGCTCATCTCGAAATCGAGCTGGTAGAATTCGGGGCTGCGGTCGGCGCGCAGGTCTTCGTCGCGGAAGCATGGCGCGATCTGGAAGTACCGGTCGAAGCCCGCCACCATCAACAGCTGCTTGAACATCTGCGGAGCCTGCGGAAGCGCATAGAAATGGCCGGGATGCAGGCGGCTGGGGACCAGATAGTCGCGCGCGCCTTCGGGGCTCGATGCGCCNAGGATCGGGGTCTGGAACTCGCTGAAGCCCTGCTCGATCATCCGGCGGCGCAGCGAGGTAATGACCCNGTTGCGCAGCATGATATTNGCGTGGACACGCTCGCGGCGCAGNTCGACGAAACGGTANTTGAGGCGCGTTTCCTCGGGATAGTCCTCTGCCGAATTGACGATCAGCGGCAGGTCGTCGGCACGGCTCTGGACNTTGACCGAGCGCGCGAAGACCTCGATTTCGCCGGTCGGCAGGTTGGCGTTGACCGCAGCGCCGTCGCGGGCCTTTACCACGCCGTCGATGGTGACCACCGATTCCAGCTTCATCTTGTCGAGGATCGGCAGCGCCTCGCTGTCCTCGTCGGCTACGATCTGGGTGATGCCGTAATGGTCGCGCAGATCGACGAACAGCACGCCGCCATGGTCGCGCTTGTTGTGGACCCAACCCGACAGGCGAACGGTTTCGCCGACATTGTCCTTGGTCAGCTGGGCGCAGGTATGGGTGCGGTAGGCGTGCATGAAAAGCTCGATCTTTCTGCCGGAATCGGATGGGACCGCGCGCGCATCCGGGCGCGGCGCGAAAGCGCGCCCCTAACAGCCATCNAGGGCTGTTTTGTCAAGATTCGTCTGGTCTGGAAGGTCAGGCGATTCGCGCGCGCCGCAGCGCCCGCAGCGCGGCCGCACGCAGCCNGGAGCAATCGCGTCTCGTCGGCG
>FUFK010042268.1_pt1 | contig 29128 bp, 38 predicted proteins | sample 1021851 | NCBI WGS metagenome assembly FUFK01 (sample SAMEA51879418, study PRJEB19060) | metagenome
TTCACTTCTTTCGCCTTTCTGGTATTGTCCATATGCTATTTTTAATCCTTCAAATATATTTTTAAATTTTTCTGTCTTCATTATCATTTCTACTTAAATTGTAAAGGGGGATCTCTCGATCCCCCTCTATAAAACTAAAACGGAGTTTTAGTTTGAGATGTCTCTTCCACATCTGCTTTTGTTTGCACGTTACCTTTTGAGACGTTTCCAGAAAAGTCTTTTGCACTTAAATACAAAGTCTTATCTTTTTGTCCCATGATTCTGTCCATGTTTACGACCCAACCATACCAAGAACCTTTGTCGTTCTTTTGTAGGTTTGCTTGTAGATTGTAAACAACCCCATGCATAGGTGGCACAGCAAATCCGCCTTTACCATCGTCAATCTGAACAGATTTCATCATTGAATTCCATTTCTTACTGACGCTCAACTGTGTTGATTTCATAGTAATTAAAGCAGGACTGTATCCGCCTTGTTTGTTTTCTACCATTACATAGTAATAAGCAGTCTCTTCTAAATAGTTACCGTTTGGTAATCTAATTTTAGAGCCGTCTCTTTTACCTGTTTGGATAACCGGACTACCTGGTGAGTGTGTAGCCACAGGAGCACCTGGACCATCACCTCTATCAGACCATTCCGGATAGTCTTTTTTGTAGTAACAAGGAATAACCTTGATACCTTTTTTACCATCGAATAATTCGTTGGTAACAGTATTGTAGATCATACCAGGTTTGGCACCCTCTACATACTTGCTATCCCCATCAGTTACCTGTGGAGACAGTTGTCCTAAGATTCTGATAAACGGTAACGCCATATCGTCTTGCGTCATGTTTTCAAAACCTTTTTGCAGATCGTTACCGAACAGGGCAACAGATCCGTTTTGTTTAGCTTTTATTTCATTAGCCATTATTCATCCTCCATTATTTTTTCCGGCTTATTTTTGTTTTGTCTTTAATCCATAGACTAAAAACATCAGAAGGCATGTCAAGGCCGGCCTTGACACGCTCCTCATATAGGGCTGTCAATGTATTCCACGCCACATCAGATTTCTGCTGTGGTGTAAAACCATTAGCAACCGCAAGGTCCATCAATTGATTCGCCTTGTTATCTTCTCCACGACCAAAACTCACAGTGACATTGTTTTTAATAATATCACCTAACCCCTGGTCTCGAAGCCATTGATAGGCACTTTCTCTTCTTAAATCATCTTTAGGAAGAGTAGCCCTAAATTCTTTTTTTACAGAAACTTTACTACCATCTGCTAGTTTAATTTCTTGTAACCCCTGTTCTTGTAGAAGCTCTGGAATAACTCTAGAACTAATATCATCTGCTTCTGCTTTTTTTGCTTTCAGCTTATCTTCTAGTTCTGCTATCTCATCTTCTTTCTCTTTTAACTTTACACATTGCTGTGCGATATCTGTTATTTCAATGTTATCCAACATATCTTTTGTGTCTTCTAACATCATGTTTTTTACATCACTCATTGTAACTGGTCCTTTCTCACTAATTTAACCATATTAGACAACTTAAGATGTTTTGGTGCTTCTAAATAACGAGCAAGTATGTGACTTGCAGAAAATCCATCAGGTTTTTCTGCTTTGGTTACTTTTGTAAAGTAATCAAAACTGTTATCCATAATTTGTTCTAGTACATCTACGATAACAAAATGTGGTGGAAAAGCTTTTCCTTTATCATCTTTTCCTCCGTATTTTAAAAAAGCTTGCATCTCTTTTGAAACCATAATGTCTTCAAGCTTATCTGCTGCCTGTCCCATAGCGGCTGTCAAAAGTTTTTCAAACTCTGTTTGTGCTTCTCTCATTTTTATCCTTTCTGATAGAGATCGAAATTAATTGGATAATATTTAGCCTCTCGTCGATCCCATTTCAAGAGGTTAAACTTTCCGTTTGTTTTATCACAAACGATTGCACAAGAGATACCAATAATAGCTGGATCACCTGTGAGCAATACATAATCTTGTTCTCTAAAATCTCGTAAATTTTTTTGCATCTTAAAAACAAATGGACTTGAACTAAATATTATTTGCGAATCTGGGCCATAGTTAGGCAAACAGATTACAAGATAGCCAAAGTCAGATGCACCTAAAATATTTATATTTGCAGGTGGATGCTGTAATACATAAACAAATTTTTCGTTAGGGTTGTTTTTACTAAAGTCTAAAAACTCTGCTAAAGAATTTGGTTTGTATAATTCAAAAATTTTATTCTTCATTCTATTATTCTCTTGACACACATATAAACCTTCTTATATAGATGTCAAGTAGAAAGTATATATGGATTATAAATTTAAAACGAAGCCTTACAAGCATCAGCTGACTGCCTTAAAAAAGTCATGGTCTGAAAAAGAATATGGCTATTTTATGGAAATGGGTACGGGTAAATCGAAAGTGCTCGTTGATAATATGGCTATGCTTTATGATAAAGGTAAAATAAATGGGGCGCTTATTATAGCACCAAAAGGAGTTTACACAAACTGGTTATCGCAAGAAATACCAAATCATTTGGTTGACCACATAAAACCCAAAATGGTATTATGGACTGCTTTAACATCAAAAACAAAGGATAAAGAGTATCAACAACTATTTAAACCTGACTATGACCTTCACATCCTAATTATGAATGTTGAAGCTTTGAGTACAAAAAAAGGTGTTGAGTTTGCGTATAAGTTTTTGAAAAGTCATAAAACAATTATGGCTGTAGATGAATCTACAACTATTAAAAATCCAAATGCTAAAAGAACTAAAAATATATTGTTGCTTGGTAAGCATGCAGAATATAGACGTATTCTTACTGGATCTCCTGTAACTAAATCACCTTTAGATTTGTATAGTCAATGTGCTTTTTTAGATGAGCAACTGCTTGGACACGTATCATATTACACTTTTAGGAACAGATACGCTGTCATGATAGATAGAAACTTTGGAGGTAGAAGAGTACAAATCGTAGGTTCTTATCAAAGATTAGATGAATTAGAGGAGATACTAAAAGAGTTTTCTTACAGGGTACAAAAGAAAGATTGTTTAGATTTACCTAAAAAAATATTTATCAATAGAACTGTTGAACTAACACCAGAACAAAAGTCTGCATATTCAACNATGAAATCCGCGGCCCTCGCTCAACTNAAAGGTAANATGGCTACAGCTCCNCANGTATTNACNCAACTTATGAGANTNCATCAAATNACTTGTGGNCATTTAAAATCNGANGATGGTGAGATNACNAANTTTAAACACAATCGTATTGAAGANCTNATAGATGTTATTGATGAGATGGANGGCAAAGTTATTATCTGGGCTAATTATGTTCACGATATAGAACAGATAACAAAAGAATTAGAAAAAGAATATGGTGAAGGATGTGTGGCACAATACTATGGTCAAGTATCATCAGAAGACAGACAAAAAGCTATTAAAGATTTTCAAAATCCTAAATCAAAAGTAAAATATTTTGTAGGTAATACGCAGACAGGTGGTTATGGTATTACGCTTACAGCAGCTAGTAACGTTATTTATTATTCTAATAGTTATGATCTAGAAAAAAGATTACAATCAGAAGATAGAGCACACAGAATAGGTCAACATAAGCCAGTAACATATGTGGATCTCATAGCAGAAAAAACTGTTGATGAAAAGATTATAAAAGCGTTAAGAAAAAAAATTAATATTGCATCTACGGTGATGGGTGATACAGTCCAGGACTGGATATGAAATACCCATTTTACATTAGGATGACAATATTATTATGCGTAGGTGGTTTTGCACCTATTATGCTACACCACATTATAATGAAATTATGGGATGTAAGTATTTTAAGGGCAGCTGAAATTACTTTCATAGTTTGTATTCCAATTGCTTTCTGGATGGCTGAAAAAATAAATGAACGATGGCATGACGATAGAGAATAAAAATGGAAAAGATAGTTATAATCACATTGTTATTTTTGAGTTGGAATGGAGAAATCAAACAACAATCATTTGAAATACCATCGAAAGAAAGTTGTGGATCTTGGTTTGAGAGAAACGTAAAGGTGCATGAAAGAAAACAAAGAAAAGTATTCAGTAATCATTACTATCACACCTACGAAGGCAAACAAGTTATAGGTTATATCTGTGGGGGAAAAGAACCCCAGTAATTAAAGATCAACTAATCCTGTTTCTCTATTAAGATATTTATATTCTATTTTGTGTATATCAAAATCACTCATAAGTTTCTTGCAAATATCTGTGTGATCAAACTCACCACAAGAATAAACATCCATTTGTAATAATGCAGGTTTAGGTTCATCCCATATATGCATTGCTATGTGCGAAGTCTCTATAATAGCAACGGCTGTAATGCCTCTATTACCAGCCATGTTACAATACTTTACGTAAGGACCCATAAAAACTTTCATGTTTATAGATTCTATAAACTCTCTCATCCAATTTTGTAATTGCTCTTCGTCTGTTGGTGGTTTGCTTGCCTCGGCGCGAATAATAAGATGCTTGTGCACCAGAAGACTGTTTTTCATTGCTAGATCTCTTCGTATTGGGTCTTGCCAGCATCATTACGAAAAGCTCGTAGCTTTTGTTTACGATTGCCATCTTTGTTGTAAGAAACGTGCAACCATCCACTCTCAGGTGTACCATTGTAAAATTCTAAAATTGCTTGGTCATAATCTAACTCATTAGTTACCCACTCAAATAGCATTTTGTTATCTACACGATGACATTCAAAGTCTGCCGCTTGGCCACGTGCATGTTGACTGGTGCTTACGCTACCGATTGCTTGGCACAGCGCAGGTGAGCGATAGCCCGATGATACGCTTATGATACCCCACTCATCACGAGTTGGTTGTAAAATATTTTCACAAAGTAATTTTAAATTTTCTATATGTTCTTCTGTCGGTGTATTATCAATACCTTTACGCTCCGCTGTCTGCGATTTAGTAAGCTCTCTTAATGAAAAATTCTGACTCAATTTCATCCAAACATCCTTTCTAACATAAAGATTACTGCAGTTCCCGCAACAGTTAAAAGAACCCAATAGATTTTATCTATCTTACCGCCCAATTTTTCTACATCTCCATGTACGTGTGATAAATTCTTTTTAACTCCTGATATGTGTCCATACAGGGATAATATGTGTTCTCTTGTTGTTTTAGGTTTAATACCCATTAAGCGATGCCTCTTTGTTTTAATCTTATAGCTTGTTCCTCCGGGGATAATAGTGCCGTTTCTGATGCTGTCAACCCTGTTTGAGGAATAACCTGAGCAATAGATTGAGGTGCTACTGGGGTTGGTTGTGGTGGTAAAGGTGGTGTTTTTATTTCTGGTGTTCTGATAGAAGCAATACCAACATCAGGTGTTATGACAGGAATACTACCTCTTAAATCTTTTTTTGGTCTGTCATAATAAAAAGGTTGATCAAAACTATCTCTGTTTAACCTTCTAATAACTCTTTTTAATTTGTTTTTAGGGAAGATAAATCGTTTAGATAAATCATAATCAAAGTCTTGTTCTTTTTCTCTTTTTCTTAATGTTTCTATTTTCTTTTTAAATCTAGTTTCTGAGAATGTAACTGGTGTAAATTTACCTTTCATGATGTTTCTAACTGTTTTAGAACTAATACCTTTTCTAGCTTTAAATAATTTTTTGATCTCCCTATCAGATAAACCAAACTCTTTAGCAGCTTGAATAGCATTGTATATATCTTTTTGTAATCTAAATGCTTCTCTTTGAATTTTTATAAACTCGTCTACAATAACATCTCCACCTCGTCTTCTAACATCTGTAAATTTGTAAAAGTCTTCTGCTTTAAATACATCTGATCTTATTCTTGTAAACTCAGAAATTTTATAATCTAACGCTTCTGATATATCAACATTGTAGGGTTTTAATCCTGTGCCTGCTCCTATAACAACATCACCTGTTTCTCTAACTACACCTGTTGGTGTAGGTTGTTTTATGATTGCATCTTTAAATTTTCTACTAGATGTAACAATACCAGGTTCTAATACTCTTAATATATGTGCAAAAGATTTACTAAATTTAGAGCCATCTAAACCAAATGTAGGATCACTATCACTCCATATTTTTTTACCTGTATCTGTTCTACCTCTACCTACATCAATAAAAGGTTCAAAACCAATAGGTGTTGTTAAATAAGACTCAAAAAAAGTTTGAACAGGTCCATTCTTACCAAAGAAAACTTCTAACATATCACTATCTCCTAAAGATTTTTGTTCTCTTAATTTTGTAAAGATAGCTTCGATAGGTTCTATTACTACAGATTGAGGAATAAAATCAGATAAGTTTACAACTTTAAACTTACCATCTTCAGGTTTTGTAAGAGGTAATAAGTTTGAATTAGCTTGATACTCAGGTGCAAAAAATTGTTTGTATAAATTCATTTCGTCATCACCTAAACCTGTTACCGAACCATATAATCCTTTTGCAGCTAGTGATACACCACCTAGTGTTGTATATAGACCTATTAAACCTCTTATACCCATTGATCTTAATTCTGGATTGTCAGATGCCGCTTCTCTAGCTGATATTGTTAAGTTATTAAATGTTGTTCTTAACATTTCTGCGGGGAAAGATACGAAGTTACCAAACGGCGTTCTTCTTAACGCTTGAATAGCAAGAGGCACTTTACTGTAAGTTGGTATAGTATTTCTAGTATACCAAGATGCAGCTTGTCTAATCGCTTCATCAATATCTACTTTTTGTCCTGTTAAAGTTGTTTGTTGTAACTCTCTGCCGGCTATTTCTTTAAACCATTTTCTAGCATTCTCAACATTACCTTTAAATAAATCTTTGGTAAAAGATTTGTACCAGTTATATGTAAACCACTTCCAAACGTTGTCACCACCTGCGTACAATCTTGCAGCTTTTTCTGTAAGAGGATTTTTTTCTAAAAATTTAGCTAACCCTTCAACTGATTCAATCGTGCCATTTCTTACTTCTCTTAACACTGCCTGAAGTTCTGAAGCCACAATGTTTTCATCTAGTACACCATATTTAATACCTTCATTTATATTATCTAATAATCTTAATTCTGCTGCAGCGTCACCTTTACCAGCGTTAAAAATATCATCTGATACCATTGCAATAGCATCTGTTGCTGATGCTCTACCGCCGAGTACACCTCTTGCCAAAGGAAACATCATAGCAGAGTAAAAGTTTCTGACTTGCGTTTCTGGAGATAATACAGTCTTACCATACTGAACACCTGTTTTTAATTGTAGTAAATTTTTGTATACACCATTTTGTATCCACGCATCTAAAGGTCCTTTTGATGTAGTAATAGCTTCAACTAAATCTGATGCACCATAGTATGGTCTTTTAACATCGGTTAGCAAAGATTTCATAGCACCTAATCCTTGTGCTTTTCCAACTTTAACAGGATTCATAATACCTGCTCTTTTAGCTGCTTCTTCTGTTCTAAATAAAATACCCGACTGTTGCAAAGCTCTTGCTAATTTATCAAATAATAATTTATTTGTAGATTGTGTTACCATTGATGATACGGTTGTCATCACTTGTGATTTTAAATTATTTTGCTGACCAAGTAAGTTTTTAATAACTGTAGGTAACTCATCGCCTGTTGCGATAAAATCTTTCATTCTTATAAATTTACCTATTTCATTTAAGTTTTTAATAGGATCATACATATCAACTTTACCAAGTCTTAATATTTCTCTAACCATTTCTTCTGCTTGAAGTTCTCTGGCTCTACCTTGTGACACACCAGGGCCACCATATACTTTTTTAGCTTGCACTCTAAATACAGCGCCACCTTTGCCATTAATTAGATTAAGGGCAAACTGTTTTGCTTTTTTAAATAAAGGTGATGTTTCTGGTACAGCATAACCAGGATTTTCAAATATAGCAAAAGACTTTCTCATGTATCCTTTTACATTTTTAAGAACAGCTTCTCTTAAATCACCGGATGGTAACAAGTCACCAAATGTTTTTCTAATAGAATCCAAGTCTGTTTTTAAAGCTTTAGCTGGTATTCTTAAATCTTTTGGTAGCGCTGCTAAAGTTTTTTGACCTTTTAAAAATTCTAATACACCATCTAGATAATAGTCTTGACTAGCTGGTGAATTATGTACACCTTTATTATATCTGCCCTCAAATGATTTAGCTAAATTATAAGATCTTTTTTCTATACTCTCCAATAATTTTTCTGTTCTTCTTGCAGCTCTTTTTATTTCTTGTCTTGCTGCTGTATTTAAAGAATATTGCACACCAGTCTGCTTACCCATAGATCTTAAAACTGCTAACTTATTATCTAATCTTTTTAGTGAGGCCTCTAAAGGTTTAACACTTTCTGTAGAGAATGTTCTCCACTTTGCAAAGTCTGGTAATTTTGCGGTCCACGCTCCTTTTATAGTTTGTCCAAATGCGGGTAATACTATTCTTGTGCCAAGTTCTTTTACTAATAACTCACCACCTCTGTTAGCTAATTTAAATGGAACTTGTATGCCTGGTATTCTAGCAGCAGCTTTTGATATAGGTGTAACAACTTTATCAGCTGCTTTTGCACCAATACCTAAAGCAAAAGCTCCAGGCTTATATAATCCGTATTTAGCACCAATGGGTAATGCTTTACCTGCTAATGCAAATCCAACACCAAACGTTGCACCCTCAAGACCAAATTTTAATTTGTTTACAAATCTAGCTGCAGCTAAATCTCTACCTGTTTTACCTTCTTCACTAACAGGTTCATAAAATAATGTTGGTCTGTCTGGTTCTGCAACTAATGCATCAGCTGCTCCTAATGCTAAACCACCTTGGCCAGATCTCCTAGCTATGCTTGTACCTAGTTTAGCTGATCTTCTTAAAAATTTGTTTTCTATATTAGATAATGTTTTTCTAAATGCTGTATATGATTTACGAATATTACCTAGTTTAGGTATTTGATTTACAAGTTTTAAAGTTACTGTGCTTGGTATACCATATTGCACACCTATCCTTGTGATATCTCCTGTAAGAGTTTTAGGGCTACCATGATCTTCTACAAATTTTCTAGTTACAGTATTTAAATCTTTTGTAAAACTTGTATCAAAAGCATAGTCAACAGGTATAGTTAATAAATTAGAAAGAGTTTCAAATATGTTTGCACCTGCTCCAGTTATAGCAGCTTGAAATTCTCTGCCTGCAGTAGTTTCATCTTTCTTTAAATCCTCTTCAAATAAAGGTTTGAGACCTTTTTTCTTTCTGTCTTTGTTTACATAGTCTAACGCAAAAGCTGCACCAAAACTTTTTGGATCACTTCTTAATGTCTCTACTAATGCGTCACCTTGTGTTTTAGGTCTTACAACTTTTGTTTTGTCACCNGGATTGGTTTCTATAATATTTTTTTTTCTGTCTGAATTTTTTGCAAATTCTTTGAGTTGGTCTAATGTAATTTCAACCGCCATTAGGCCTCCTGTGGTAAGACTAATTCAACTCCGTATTTTGTATTGAAATTATCTACATCTGCTTGTGTAGCTATTGCAGCAAAGTCAGCAAGAGCTTCATAGCTGTTGGCTAAAAGATTTACGATTTCATCCCCAATTTCTTTTGGTAACCTTGCTCTTAATTGATCGTAAGTTACTTGCATAGGCATAGGTTTAGTTGGATCTTCTATCACTTCTTCGGTTATAGTTTCTGTTACATCAACTGCACCTCCTTTTGCAAAAGTAGATTGTAAACTTGTTGCATATTCGTTAGCAATTCTTTTTGCTTGATTAAATATTTCTGTGCTGTATCTTGGATCACTTTCGTCAATACCCATACCTTCTACAGCGTCTTCTGCTAACTCAAAAATTCTTTCTTGAACTGCATCACCTTTAATTACATTAAAGATATCAGATGCATCAAAACCTTTAACTACAAATAACTCAAAGTCTTTTTGATAATCTTTTTCTATCTCAGCTAACTTTGCTGCATCACCTGCAGCTTGTTTTCTTTTAATATCATACACAGAATCTAAATAACCTTTTTTAGCATCCACTGCTGTTCTTGATCTAATTTTTTGACCCTCTAATTCTATTTCACCAGCTGTTACAGCTTTTACTAAATCATCTCTTCTTTCTCTACCTTTAGCTTCTCTTGCATCGATCGACGCTCCAAGATCAACTCCTAGTTTTGCAAGAGGTTTTGACGCTGCTGCTAGTGTACCACTTAAACCACCTCCTTCACCAGGTGTACCTAATATTTCTAAACCACTACTAGCTATTCTTAAAAAATCACCAACAGATAAACCTTGTGGTTGGTATGCTGGAATTTGTTCTTGAGCTCTTTCGTAAATATCTAATACTTGACCACCTGGTTCGTAACCAGGTCTACCTAAACCAGATGCGATACCAGTGCCATAACTAGATACTTTACCACCTCTAAACATAGGTCTTCTTAAAACTCGGCTCATTATATTCTCCTTAAAGCGCCTGCTAAACCAGCTGCACCAATACCTAATCCTAGTAATTGTTGTGTTGCACTAGGTGGAGGTGTTGATTGAACTTGTGTTGCTGCAGGGAATCCACCAATTACAGATGATAACTGTGGACCAATTAATCCTAATCTTGTGTAATCAGCAAACGCTGCTTCTCTAGCTGCTTCTTGATCTGCTGCTAATTCTGCTTGTGCAATTTGTCTTTGTTGTGCACCTAATTGTGATTGAAACGTTCCTAATCCTTGTTGTGCTTGTAATTGATTTAATGCTTGTTGTTGTGCTTGTTGAAATCCTGCTTGTCTTAATCTTGCTTCTTCGGCTGCTCTAGCTACATCTGCTGTTGCTTGATATTCACCTAATGATGCTGCTTCTCTACCACCACCAAAAGCTCCAGATTGTGCTGCTCTTTGTCTTAAAGATGCAATACCTTTAGCTTGTTCTCTTTCCATAGCTGCAAGCGACGTATCAATAACTTCTTGCTGATATGGAGACATGAATTGTTTATATGCATCTGGTCCAACTAAAGTATCTAACCCAGCTGCTGCTTGTTGAGCTTGTTGTTCTAATGCAGATTGAGGAGCAACGAATTGTTTACCTGTGTATGTAGCTGTAGGAATAGCTTGACGAAGAAGACGTTTACCTTCCTCTGTAATAGCTAAACCGGCTGCTTCTACAAATGGTTCTCTAAGTTGCCTTGTAGTAGTAGTTGCCATTATATTTTACCCTCTAAACTGTACATCAGGTCGTACATTCTTTTTGCACCTTTATTAACACTTCCACCACCTGCTGCTCTGACCGCATCTGCAGTCATTACAAATTCATTTTTACTTAATCTTGCTGGCACATCATCAGCTCTTTCTTTAGAACCTTCAGGTATAAATCCTCCACCTCTCATATCTTTTTCCATTATACCACCATCTTTTTTATTTTTTCTTTTGTCCATGGCTTCTCTTATTTGATCTATTACACCATCTTGTGCACCTTCTACATATGTTTTAATAAGATCATTATCAGCGCCTCTTTTAATTAACATTTCTATTTGGCCTATGGATACTTCACCACCATCAGCTGCTTCTAAAATACCCTCTCTTCTTTTAGGTTTTGGCATTTTATCTAGAAAGAATTCTCCTTTAGGAACTTTAGGAAATAGTCGTGATCCTGGTTTTTTACCATCATCGTCCATTGGCTCACCTTTTTTTCTTCTTTTTACTTTACCACCATCTTTCATACCAGCTCTTTCTCTAGCTAAAAATTCTGAGAAAGACATTGGTTGTAATCCCATTTCTTCCATTTCAAAAACATATTGTTCATACATTTCCTCTATGTCACTTTTATATCCTGATGCCATTTGCATAATACCTTCTCTAGGTTTTTGACTCATTCTTTCAAATTCTTGACGAGCTGCCTCTGCAGCATCTTTTGGAGATAATCCCATATCTAAATATTTTTCAAAAAGTTGTTCTAATATTTTGTCGTTTTCTATATTAGAAGCCATCTCACCATAAGGTATACCTTGGTCTTTCATGAAGTCCATAATACCTAAATCTTCTGTTTCTTCTTCTACCTCTACTTCACCCCCTTTGGCAAATTTCATAAATGGAGTAGGTGCTGGTCCAGGTGTCTTGTAAGCCATTTCAATCCCTTCTCTTGCTCTTGCTAAAGCCTCATCAAAATTTTGATCTCCTTCTTCGTCTTCTGTAGGAATATTAAGTATAATTTGACCTTTTTCAGTTTCTACTACTTCTGGTGTTCTTCTTTTTGGTTTTTTCTTTTTACCAAACATTGCTTTCATAGGTTCCATTTTTCCTTTGTAATTTCTAAATCCTGTAGAAAAACGTTTTAACATTTCTTCTGCATCTGATTCTAATCCTCCGTTTGCAAGATAAGCTATACCACCATCAGCATAACCATATTTATCTAATACAGAGTTTACATAATCTGGATCGTAACCTGCATTTATATAGATATCAAAAATACTTTGTCTTCTTTTTACTTTATTCATTATACCTCGTTCTTGTAATTCTCTGTTATATGCATCGATTTGATCTTGTTGAATTTCTGCTAGTTGTGCGCTACCTTCTATTGATGCTGGAATAGCCAAGGCTTTTGCTTGTGAAGTAAGTGACTGACCCTTTGGACTAACTAAAGAAGTCATTAGATCTGACTCAGAAGCTGCTGTTGCTAGACTACCTAGTCGTTGTGATAAAGGAACAGCAGATCCTCCTCCTGTTACAGGTAAAGAAGCTTTTAAAGCTTGCGTTGTTTGAGGTGTTAATTTTGATCCTATGCTACCTAAACCTGATTGTAACACATCTGGTGCTGCCGCAAGAGCCGCTGCTCTTAACGGATCTCCTCGTTCATCAGCTACTGCAGAAGTTGTTCCTGCAATCAAAGCTTTAGAAACTGCTGGTGTTAAAAAAGCACTTTTACTCGCAAGTAATGGTCCACCATAGTAAGCTGCAATATAAGGTAAAGCAGGTTTAAGTTCTTTTGGTATTGCTTTTCTAATTAATTTTTTTGCTTTTCTGACTACGCCACCCATTATAAATTCCTTTTTCCTATTCTGTATGGTTTGTTATCTTTATCTAATCTCATCCAATTTACTTTTTTAAATTTGTTTCTTAACCAATGTATGACTTTAGCACCATTAATTTTAGAAACAACATCAATAACCCATACGACGTTACCGCTTTTCCAAAAATGATCTTCTACTTCACCAGTTTGTTTATAGTGTTTTTCTGCTAGTGTATCAAAATAAGCCCAGTTTGTAAAAGCTACCACGTTGTTGTTCTCCTTAAATGTTTTATATTGACCAAATTTAAAAGATGGAAGCAAGTGATAATACAGCTCTTCTCTCGTATCATCTTTGTATTTATCAAACTCCTTGTATAAAGAGATAACATCGTTAAGCTCTTTAGTGGTTTCCCTATTAAATTTGACGTTCATGGCAAGGTGGCTATTCTTGTTTTAAGCCAATACTCTTAATTTACAAGGTTTTTTACTCGGCGTCAATCACTGATATTAGTAGCAGTACCTAAAGGTATTGACTCTACAGTGACATGAACATCTCTTCTAATATGTTCAGATTTAGTAGAAGTATTAGGATTTTGTACATCCTGCATAGCTTCTGCGTCTGACATATATTCCTGACCTGTTTCAGTGTTTGTTAATGTAACCTCTGTTTTAGGTGTAATAACGGGTATTCTTTTACCATCTACTGTTTCATACCTTACAGAAGCTTCTGTTTCTACAAACGGCATTATCTGTCCTCCCTGTTAATTTCTAATACTGATGCAATAACATCGACTGCACCACTAGTTGCTTGCACTTTTAATATTTCACTTTCTTCCATAATCAATGGTTCTGTCAACACTTGTTCTTTTTGACCAGAGGTTAAACTAACATCATTATCAATTACAAAAGCTGTGCCTGCTGCATTAGTTAAAGTTACTTTTATAACTGCTGAACCTGCAGCATCTTCTGCAGCGTTTATAGATTTAACAATCGCTCTTGCATTAGAAGGCACGGTGTAAAGCGTGGTTAGGTCTGTGTTTGTTAAACTTGCTTTTTTATTTAAATATATATTTGCCATTAGCCTAATCCTAACCAAGTAAATCGTTCTTGGTCCTCTTTAAGTTGTCTTAAATATGTAGAGTTTAATTGTTCTACTACAGAAGTCAAAGCTCTGTTAATTTGTCTTTGGTTATCTTCTGTATATTCTTTTTTTGGTTCTGGTAATCTTACTACTATTTTTGCCATTATCTTCTTCCGTCTGGTTGTAGATCAGCTTGGAATGTACCAAATCTCCAAGACTCACCTGCGCCCGTATTTTCTATTTTTAAATTTGCATATCGTCCTCTAGCTCTTGTGTCAACTTTAGTAGTTGTAGATGTAATTGTAAAAGGACTTAATGTTGTAGCTGTTACATTCTCTGATGGGTAATCAGAAACAGATATGGTTACTTGATTATTACCAGTCAACACTTTGAAGTTTGGTAAAAATCTACGCATAGCTAAAAAGTACTCTCCAATACCTTGATCTGTTTGTAAAGCAAAATTGTATGATTGTATAAAAGATAATAGAGCTGTTGTAGTGCCATCTGGGTTAACTTGATCTGTGCCTATCTCATGTTCAAAAAATACACTTTGACCTAATCCTGTTTCACCTACAATGGCAGGAAAAGTTCCTGTAGCTGAACTATTATAAGCTGTTGCATAAGGTTTAGGATAAACAAGAGAGTCGATCCAAGTTGTTCTGTTAAAATTAGTATTTGTATTATTATACCAGTTACCCATTTCACCTGGTGGTGCTTTTGCACCATAGTTATATATTACAGACCTGTCATTAAATGTAGCTCCTGATGATGGATACCACCATAAAACTTCTGTAAACAAATTATTTATACCTGCACAAATTTGTTGACCTTTTGTTGTATCAATATTGTCATACACAAAATCTTCTACTGAACATGGTAACGAGTTTACTGTACCATCAAAAGAGAAAAAACCATTATTAGACATCCAGTATGCAACACCATCTATTTCTACAGCTGCATTCTGTCCTATCAATCCACAGTTCGTACCCACTTGTTCAAAACCAAATGTAAAAGGCGCACCTACAAACTTCATTGTGTAAAGTGCATTGTCTGTCCAAACTAGAATATTTTCTTTTGCAACTAATGCACCCATAATTTTTGTGCCGTCTTGAAGTCTTTGTGAACCAGCTGTATTAGTTGCTTCAATAGTATACTCGTTAATACTTTCATCGGCAGAGAATCTAATAAACATATCATCTTGTGTTTGAACATTACCTATCGTTACCTCTGTTCCAAAATGAATTAAGTGTCTTGTTGTTGGTGATATTAAAGTTGTTCTAGTTGCGGTAGGATTGTTTGTTGTTTCAAATCCAGATGTAGTTGTAGACGCTCTATTACTTGTTGGACTAGCAACGCCAGCATTCCATGTAAATGTTTTACCGTTTAATATAGTAGCTACTAAAACTTCACCAAAAGAATTTAAAGACCAAAGACCAGGTTCAAGTGTAACAGCTGATGCGGTTACCGCTTCTCCAAAACCTGTAAAGTCTGTGGCGTTAGTTACTGTGGAACCGTTTGCATGCTCTACATCTGCTGTTCCTCCTTGTGCTCTTGTTACACCAGATATTGTATTTGTACTTGTGTTGTTACCAGAGTATGCCATTAACTCACTGTTAATTAATAAAGTTCCTGTTGATGGTAATACAGATGAATTTGTTACAACAAAAGACGTTGCACCTGCAGCGATTACACCACTATTGTTAACGGTTGTAGTTCCAACACCTGTAATCGTACCACCATAGTTACCGATACCAAAACCATAACCATAGTTTTGTGCAGCTGGACCAACAGGTTCGTAAGGTTTTAAAGTTATACTACCGCCTGTGGCTACTGTTCCACTTGCCGCTGATCCCATTGTAATTGTAAAAGTTGTTGGAGTTGGAACTGTAATAACTTGAAACTTTTTATCTTCAAAATCTGATGCAGAAAAACCTGTGCCACTTGGTAATGTTACATTGTCAAATAAAACGATGTCACCTTCATTTATATTGTGTGCAGCTGAAGTTGTTATTGTAACTGTTGTTGTAGAGTTTGTTGAAAGTGTTGCACCAGTAATATCAGCTTTTAAAGGTGTGATATCAAATAGTTGTCCTTCAAAATAAACTAGTAAAAATTTATCTGTACCTAAAGCTACATATCTATTTCCATCTAGATCTACAAACGCAAACTCTTTTCTTACTACACCCACAATGGTATCTGTAAGTAGTGATTGCCAACCACCAACTTTCTCTGGTAGTCCATATCTAAATCTAGTTAAATCTGAATCTGTCCAACGGCCAACAGCACCAACAGAAGTATCTTGTCTGTCGATCCCCGGCGCAAATTTAATTTGTTGAAGAGCCATGTGTTAGCTCCTATGCTGTGTTTGTTTTGAAAGCCCAACCTCTAGTAGCATCCACATAAACTAAAGTGATAGCTTGTCCGTTTGTATTTAAAACTAGATTAGATGTTCCTGAATTTATAGGCTGACCATTTCTATCAATAGTTAAATTGTTTGAGTTAAATGTGCCTCTAGTATCTATGATAGTAATTTCATCCCCTACTGCTGGAGATGAAGGTAAATCAATTTCTATTGGGTTAGCTGTTGTATTAGCGAAAATTTGTGCACCAGCTACAGCTGCGTATGGTGAATTAGAATCAGTTATAGTTGCATAACCTTTTTCTATAATTCTTGTTGTTGTATTTGTACCATCAGAAACGCAAAGTAAAGTTGCTCCCGGTGGAACAGGTTGAGATGTACCACTAGCTGTTAAAACACTTAATGTTCTATTAGATGTTCCTCTAACCGTTTCATCACTTATGATCCAAACTCTTTCAGATCCTGATGGCATTGTTAATGTTCTGTCACCAGCTAAAGTTCCAGATAGTTTTAAATAAAAGTTTTTACCATTTGATGTTGCACCATCTGATAAAAGTAAAGTTACACTTGCACCAGCCATATCAATGTCTTGATATCCACTAGCGCTTTGTTCTAAAATTTGTAAGTTAGTATTTGTGATAGTGCCCCAAAGACCAGCTTTTTCTCCTGTTGCTACTATTTCTAATTTTAAATCTGATGAAAATGTTGATGCCATAATTTTAACTTGGATCTATTGGTGTCCAAACCATGTTTGCTCCTGGAACTATTTCGTTCCATGTTATTATACCTACGTCATTTGTAGCCACAGTTAATGGTACACCATTAGGGCTTACAAGTGCTTCTCCTGTTACTGTAACACTTCCAGTCGCTAACGTCAATGCATTTGCTGTAGGAGAAGCCGTAGCATCTGCTGTAACTGTAACCGTTCCAACACCTAATGTTAATGGGTTAGCTGATACGCTTACATTTGCTGTACCAGTGATGCTTAAAGTACCAAGACCTAAAGTTAATGGGTTAGGAGTTGCATCCTCTGTAACAGCATCTGCTATTATGCCCACACTTCCTATTGTAATTGTTAATGCGTTTTTAGTTACAGATACTAAAACACTATTGTCTGGTCCTACCTGTGATATAGGAAACTGTGATATTGCGTCAAAACCTAAATTCATATAAATCCTTAAAAGGAGACAGTGAGGTATGTGGTGGAGTCACTGCCTCCATCTAAAGATTATACACTATAATATTATAGTATCAACTCTGTTAAAGCAGAGTCTGATCCAATGGTTCCCTTATAAAAAGTATTAAAAGCTAGACTTATTCTAGTATTTTCACCCTTTTTTGTTTCTACTTGATGGATTGTAGATGAAGGAAACATAATTAGCTTACCTGTTTCTACAGGAAAAAACCAAGTGTCAGAATTCCACAAATTAAATTTTGTGTTATCTATTATAGGTTTTATTTGTGGACAATCAGCTTTGGTAAAAAATATTTTATCTTTTTCTACATCTGAATCAAAATAAAGCACACCAGACACTATTGAATTAGGGTGCTCGTGTTTGTGATGATATTGATTGGCTTCAGTATAATTTAACCAAGATTGAGTTATGTAAAGTTCAAGGTCATTATGTGGACAAATAACTGTGTCTAAATAATTCTTACAATGTTTAGTTAAAAACTTTTTGATGTTTTTAAATTCTTTTCTATTTAATATATAAGTATCTTTTGTATTTATATTACCTGCGTTTTTATTACAATGTTTTTTTTGTTCTTTTACAAAATTTAATTCTTGTTTAGTAAAACCTCTATCCATTTTTGTCATGTAAACAGGTATTGGAAAAATATTATATATGTCAGATTTTTCCATTAAAAACACCAAGATACAAACGAGTATCTTATTCCTTTTATTACTGGTTTAACTTTATGTGGATATAAAAATACTGATGGAAATATAATTAAATCTCCAGTTTTAAATTTAATTTCATAATCATCAAACATTATAAATTCTCCACCTTCATAATTATCATTTAAAACACCTACAACACTTAATATTGGTATTCCTCTTTTTTCTCCTGTAAATAAAGATTGAATATGATCTGAATGTCTAGACATAATTTGACCTTTTTTATATCTATTAAATCTTATTTGGCTAAAGCCCTTCCAACCTCTAAAAGTATTTCCACTTATTTTGTCTATTACAATATATTTTTCTAATGCTTTCCAAGTTAAATCATACATTTCTTTTAAATGAGTTAAATTTTCTCCATAACAAATATCAAGTTCTTTGTCTTTATTTTTACTTCTTCTTTTAAAAGTTTTACTATTTGAATAGGTATGTCTTTGCCAAGTTTTACTATCGGACAACTCTTGTATAGTTTTATCTTTAATATCTTTTGGAATCCAATTATCTAAATGAAGTATATAATCTTTTAAATTTTCTTTCATACCACCTTTTAATTATAATTATACCAACCTGTTGCTATATATTTTGTTTGAGTTGGAGAAGTAATACCTTTATGTGTAAAAGTCCAGTCTGCTCCCCAAATTAAAGTTAATCCTTTTTTTGGTTTAACTTTTAATTTTTGATAAAAAAATTCAGTTTCTCCACCATCTGTTACATCATTTAAATATGTCATAAAAACTAAATGTCTTAAAGATCCATGACCATGACCAGCATTTCTTTCACAATGGTAGCCTAAAAAACCTTCATTAGGTTTATATTTTTGAATATTAAATGGTTCAGCTAAACTCCAAGCCTCTTGAATAATGTCACAATATTTATACTTATCTTTATATTTATCTACAACTTTAGAGAGTTCAATACGATAATTTTTTATAGGTTCATCTTTTTCATCTTTGTGAAAAATTCCAAGATCAGTAGAAATTTTAGGTGAATTTTCATTTATTGCAAATTTACCTGTTGCACTATTATATGTACCACCTCTTTCTTTTTTTGGTGACTGCTCAAAATATTTAATTAACTGATCACACACTTCAGAATTGATATACCAACCCTCAATAAAATTATTTAATTCATTAATATTTTTTTCTTCTTTCATACCACCACTTTTTAAAAATACTTATAAAGTATTATCAAGAATTGTCAACCACTTCCCACTGTTGATTTTCCTCACTCCATATGTATTTATTTTCATCATCAGGTTTTGCAACCGGGGCTTCCCAATTACAAGTTTCTTCATTTAAAACCCAAGAGTTAAAAGGTTTAGGTGCAATAAAGGCATCTCTATCTTCATCATAAGTATAACCTATCCCCGCAAAATGTTTTCTAAAATTAGCATTATAAGAAGTTTGTTTCCATACAGCCCAACCTGTTATACCTTCTAAAAATTGACATCCTAAAACTTCTTGTTCAACTCCATTAGCATCCAATAATTCATTATTATTAACTGTTACTACATTTATAACTTTATTATTTAATCCTATTTTTGCAAAATGTGCCATGTTTTTTATACCGTATATGTTCCTGTTCCTGTAAATTTAACTATTGTATTACCAGATCCATCTGTTGTAACTGTTGGAGAGCCAGTTACTGCGCCTGTATAATCAGAGGTCGCCATTTTTAAAATAACTACACCTGATCCACCATTTCCGCTACGAGTTGTTCCTGAAGGTTGGTCACCACCACCTCCACCACCACCTGTATTGGCAGTGCCGTCTGTTCCACCAGCAGCATTAGCAGCAGTGCTTCCATCACCACCTCCACCTTGACCACCGGAAGGAGCTGGACTTACTGCACTTGTAGGTGGGTCTAAGTTTGATCCTGAAGCTCCACCACCTGCATAATAAACGGAAGCACCAGTAATACTTGATTGAGTTCCATCTCCACCATCCATACCTCGAGTAGCTGGAGCTGTTGGACTTCTTCCGTTAGAACCAGCAGCGCCTGAAGCTCCGCCTCCACCACCGGAACCACCAACACCATAACCACCAGATCCACCATTACCTCCGTTGGCACCTTGTGATGGAGATGTGCTTGGAGTGTTACCCGCACCACCATTATAATTTGCTGAACCATCTGAATCTCTACCACCACCGCCGCCGGCTCCACCATCGGCACCTTGACTGTCTGCAGAAGAACCATAATTGAATGCACCATAACCACCACCAGTAGATGTAAAAGTTGTAAATCCTGAACCAGCTAAAGAACTATCTCCGCCGTTACTTCCGTTACCACTAGAGTCATAATAAGTGGCAGTACCACCAGCACCTACTGTTGCTGTTAAAACTGTACCACCAGTAAAAGTTGTTGATGTGGTTCTCATACCACCACCACCTCCACCGCCTGAACCAGCAGATCCACCACCGGCAACTACTAAATATTCTATCGAATAAGTTTGAGGTGTTTCTAAAGCAACCGCTCCATCGTTAATGGGTATCCAACCTTGTGTTGAACCAGAGTAAACAATATGAACTGTTTCTCCAGCAGTATCATAAACTGGAACTGGGCTTGTATTTCCTTGATATTTTGATCCGTTTAAAGTTAAAGTAACCGCATTAGTACCCCACTTTCTCGCGAAGTCAGAAAAAATTAATTGGTCACCGACAGAAGGTGATCCTGGAAGTGTAAGATTGCAAGCATTGGATGAAGTATCAATCCATATACCTTGATTAGCTGAGGCTGTATGAGTTGCTCCAGTAACCACTGTAGACTGCCAAGCAACAGCAGCAAAACCAGAAGCAGTAGCTCCAGAAGCTAGTGTAACAGTTTTACCTGATTCACCTATAGTTAAAGTGCTTCCTGTTGCTGTTGTTAGTGTGTTTGCTTTTATTGTACTAGTCATCTTACATTAATTCCCATTTTAATTTGTTTTCATCCCAATAATATTGATCAGCCATAGGATCACCATTATCATCTGTTAAATTTTGTGTAAAGGTATTAGGATATGCAATAGGCGGTTCCCATTTACAAGTCTCCTCATTTAAATTCCAACCTTTGTATACTCTTGGTGATATAAAAGCATCTTTTTGTTCATCATAAGTATAACCAACACCAGCAAAATTCTTTCTGATGTTTTGGTTGTAAGATGTTTGTTTCCAAACAGTATCATTACCATAAAGACTTTTTAAAAAATTAACACCAGCTTGTTCAGTTGTAGCAATATCATTTGATACGACTTCAACTCTTTCAACTATGTTTCCTGCTCCTAATTTTGCGAAATGTGCCATTACTGNGTATAACTCCCACTTGCATTAAATGTTAATACTGTATCTGATCCGTCTGTTTCAACAGTTGGAGAACCTGATGTTGTACCAGAATATTCTGATGTTGCCATTCTTAAAATAACTACACCACTTCCGCCAGCGCCTCCAGCTGGATTTGATCCTGTATTTGGTCCCGGACCTCCTCCGCCTCCGCCTGTGTTAGCAGTTCCATCATTACCAGCAGCATTATTTGAAGTTGATCCTGTCCCACCACCACCAGATGGTGCAGCGCCTCCGTTTGTGCCTGAACCACCACTCGCTCTTGGTGTAGCTGAACCTGTGATTGATGAAGATACACCATCACCACCTTGTCCGCCTGGACTACCAGTAGCAGCTCTTCCAACGGAACCTGCGCCTCCACCTCCACCGCCTGTGTTTCCATATGTGCCTCCAGTTCCACCTTGACCTCCAGCAAAACCTTGATTAGCAGTTCCAGCACCACCATTACCTTGTGAATTTGTGTGACCACCAGCACCACCTCCTGAACCTCCTGTTCCACCATCTTGTGGTCCAGGGGCAGTTGAACCTCCGTAACCACCACCAACAGTAGTAACATCTGTAATATCTGAACCTGAAATAGAACTAGCACTTCCATCTGTACCTTTATTAGAACCACCGGCTCCACCAGCTCCGCCAGCACCAACAGTAATTGTATAGGTAGTTCCTTGGCTAAAAGTTAAAGTTGATTCAGTTGAACCACCACCTCCTGAAGTTTCAGACGCATAAGAATTTCTATATCCACCAGCACCTCCGCCACCGCCTGATCTACTATCAGGACTATTAGCACCTGTACCAGAACCAGCTCCTCCAGCTATCACTAAATAAGAAACAGTTGCACTTTGAGGAGTTTCCATAACAGTTCCGCCATCATTTATAGGTATCCATCCATTTGTGGAACCAGAATAAACAATGTGAACAGCTTCTCCTATGGTGTCATAAACAGGGGCTGGACTTGTGTTGCCTTGATATTTTGATCCGTTTAAAGTTAATGTTACAGCATTATTATTCCATGTCCTTGCAAAATCAGCAAAAATTAATTGGTCTCCAACAGAAGGAGAACCAGGTAAGGTAAGATTACAAGCGTTAGATGTGGTATTAATCCATAAACCTTGATTAGCTGACGCTGTATGTGTAGCGCCTGTTACAACAGTTGATTGCCAAGCAATGCTAGCAAAACCTGTAGCAGTACCGCTATTAGCTAAAGTTGCACCTGAAGGGATAGTTATAGTATCTCCACTATCTCCTAATTGTAGACCTGTTCCAGATCTTGGACTTACTTTATTTACTTTTACTTCACTCATTTTCTACTAACTCCCATTTTCTATGCAACTCGTTCCACACATAATTACCATCTGGTTTTTCTTTTGGTGGATCGTATCTACAAGTATCCTCATTTAATATCCAAGAAGGATAGGGTTGAGGCCCTATGAAAGCATCTCTACCTTCATCATAAACAGAATTTGTACCTGCATAATTTTTTCTAAAACTACCATTATATGATGTTTGTTTCCACACATCATTAGTTTTATAAAGATTATTTAAAAAATCAATACCTGCTTGTTCACTTGTTGCTACATCATTTGATACAACAACAACTTTTTCAACTTTATTTCCTACTCCTAATTTTGCAAAATGTGCCATAATTAACTATTATACCTTATACTTCCTGTTGCATTAAATACATGAATTGTATCTGAGCCATCTATTGATGAAGTCGGTGAACCTGTTACAGTTGCACTTGAAAAACTAGCCGTAGGTGCTCTTAAAATTACAACACCTGATCCACCATTTCCAACACCTGGAGTACTACCTCCGTTAAAAGCAGCTCCTCCACCGCCAGTATTTGCTGTTCCATTATTTGAAGAACTTCCTGTACCTGGAGTTGCAGTTCCTCCTCCACCAGCTCCACCTGCTCCAGCAGAACTTTGACCTGAACCTCCGCCACCACCACCTCTTGTGACTGCAGCACCTGTAATTGATGAAGATAATCCAGCACCACCAGCACCACCAGCAGTACTTGATCCATTTGCTCCCACAGCGGAAGCACCACCACCTCCACCACCATTTTGATAACCACTAGAATTTCCACCAGCAAAACCTTGGTTTGTAGTTCCAGCACCACCTGTACCACCACCAGTTGCTCCACCACCTGAACCACCAGCGTTACCATTATTTGCTGTCCCTTGACTTGATGAACTTGTTGCTGACGATCCTCCGCCAGCAGAGGTTACAGTTGTAATACCAGCTCCAGCTATAGAGCTATCACCACCAGATTGAGCATTACCTGTTGAACCTGAATTTTCTTGTGCGCCTCCAGCACCAACAGTAATTGTATAAACTTCATCTTTAGTAAGTGTTAAAGAACTTTCAGAACTACCACCTCCGCCTGATGATTCAGATGAGTAAGAATTTCTATATCCACCAGCACCTCCACCACCACCCCAGTTATTTGATGTTCCGTTAACTCCACCTCCACCAGCAACACATAAAAAATCTACCGTAATGGTTTGTGGTGTTTCAAAAGTTACATCATCATCAGTAGTTGGAATCCAACCTTTTGTTGCTCCTGAATAAACAATAGCAATAGCTTGACCATCTGTATTATANACNGGATTAGGTGANNTNTTACCTTGATAATTTAAACTNTTTTGATTTATAGTTAATGCGTTAGTTCCAAAATTTCTTGCATAATCAACAAAATATAATTGATCTCCCACACTTGCGGAACCTGGTAAAGTAACTGTACAAGCGTTAGAAGAGGTATCAATCCAATATCCTTTATTTGCATCAGCACTTAAAGTTGCTCCTGTAACTATTGTTGATTGCCAAGCAATACTAGCAAAACCTGTAGCTGTTCCTGCATTAGCTAAAGTTACTCCTGAAGGAATACTAACTGTATCTCCAGACGTACCTAATGTTAAGGTTGTGCCTGATTGCGGATCTACCTGATCTACTTCTATTTTAGACAATGACTAATACTCCTGTTACTGTTATTGTTCCAGGTATAGTGATAGGGCCTGCAAGAACACCGTTCTCAACAGTTTGAGTACCATCAATCGTACCTGCTTGATTTTTAATAAATTCATCTGGAGATGTTTGACCTCCAATGTATTGAATGCCATTTATTACTGCCGTCATATTACTCCTTACGTACTAATACTATCTATAAATGAAGTGACAATATCTAAACTTGAAGCGGTATCGCTGTTAGCTTTTAATACATCACCATTTTCTAAAACAATTTTAGCACCACCTTGTATTAACTCAATTGCAGAGTTTGGTGGAATACTTACATCCTTCGCAATAAAATGATCATTACCACCACTTTCAATGAAGACATCTACTGCAATAGTTGAAGCACTAACATTACAACATCTAATACCAATAACTGCATCATAGTCTCCACCAGTTACTAAAGTAACTTCTGATGTTCCAACGTTTCTTTGTAAATTGTTTCTAAAATCTTGTGCCATATTTTATTCCTTTTATAATGCAACAGCCATAGCAAGTGCAAATCCTGCTGAAGCTGCTCCTACTGGAGTACCCGACGCATCGAGGTAAACCGTTTTTGATGCAGGCATTGTACCAAATACATCTAGTGTTCCGCCTGAAAAACTTATTTTAGATGTATTACCTGAAGAATTATTTATAACTGTTGTTCTCTCCAGTGTTGTAGAACCTGATAAAGTTCCTAAACCTATTTCAAATAAATTACTGCCTTGTTCAAAAATACAATAATAAGTAGTGTTACCAGTTCCAATGCCACTATTAAAAGTCACATTACCTTGTCCAGATACTACACCACCAAGTGTAATATTACCTGTACCTGATGTTGTACTAGTTTCTTTTACCCTATCATTTATAACTAACGCCATTTAATTTCCTTATGATGTTATACTTATAATCGCATTACTTGGTGTAGAAGGATCAGGATACGAAATTGTAAAAGTTCCGTTTGTCGCTGTCTTGTTACCACCAAAATCTAAAACAACACACAACTTATTAGAAGCACTTGTATTATAAATAGCTCCAAATGCTGCAGTAAAAGTTGCACTAGAAAAAGTCGTATCTGCAAAATCAATCGCAGTTGTAGCTGTTGTTGCTGTAACTGTTTGACTTGTTAACGCTTTACCTCCTGCTGGATAGTTACTACTACCTGCAGAACTAACTTCGTCTGTAGAAGTCGAATGCCGTGCTTGACGTTGTGTATGGATTAGCTGTGTACAATGCTATTTTAAAAGTGTCACCACCAGAACTAAAATTATGCGTTCCTGATGCTAGTTCACCTTTAAAACTGAATGGTACTATATTTGCCATGTATTATCTCCTTATTTATTGCTTGATGGATTTTTGGATTCAAGAACGGTACGAATAACTCCATCGGCATATTCGTCTCGGCGTCTTCGACCTTGTTGTTCGATCGCATACGATAATAAAGCTTTTTCATAAGCTTGTGAATAGTATTGTAACATATCTGCTGGTCCTTTCAAGTACCCATATGCGTTTACCAAACAAGCGTACAAAAGTAAATCTTGATACTTGTTGGACAGATAAGTGCCTGAGCCACTAACAGAGGCATCTGTAAGACTTACTGGCTCTTTGTTATAAGCCAACGTAATTTCATAGGTTCTATCAGGGGTAGGTGCCACAACCCAAAAATTTTCATCCCAATTTGCATAATACTTGGGTATATCTACAGCCGCTGTCCCTGGTGTAGAATAATACTCAGCTATAAAAGTAGTATCTCTTTGCTCTAGATAATATTGATTATTATCAGAGTCTTTTAATTGCACATATCTAATTAATCTTAAGTCTGCAGGAATAGTTACATATCTATTTCCAACAATTAAATTAGATGTTGCATAATGTCTATCTTGATCAGAGTCTACCTCTCTATAAATTTTATTTTCTGCGTTTTTAATTAAAGTGTTTAAAACAGAAGAACTAAACACGTTACTTCCAACTTCTGTGTAACCTTTAATATCGTCTTGTAAATTTGTAAGTGTGTATGCCATTATCCGTTTACTACCTCTAGTGTTACTGGTCCAGCAGAACAATTATCTCCACCACCAGATACACCACCTGTTGTAGCATTGCTAGTGCTAGTTATNTAAAAATAATTTATTGGGTCTGTTAAAGGATCAGAAGTTGTAGCTCCTGTAACAGTTCCTGAAGAATCTATTTTACCCAAAGCGATTGTAAATCCATTTGCATTATTTAAATCACTTACATTATCAAACGTAGGAATAGTTGCAAACTGTTGTAAGTTTCTATTATCTGCTGGATCAACACCACCAGGACCAGCAGCAATTACGACAGGAGGTCCTCTAAATCTTACAATAGAACCCGCTGCTCTTTGGTGATCTTCAGAAAAAACATTTACATAAGTTGTGCCTGAGTAGATTACAGATTCAAAAGGATTATTGTTTAATAAAGTTAAACTTGTTTTAGAAGCTGGTTTTGGTCTTGGATTATATAAAGCTTGTGGATCAGAGCCAGCTGGTTTTGGTTCTAATTGTGGTTGCTTTGGTTCAAATTCTGATGTGTGAACTAAAGAACCATTCCACTCTCTAACCATTTCACGATATGGGTATTCTAAACCTGATCTATCAGATATAGCTTTTGCGTATTTACCTGTAGCATATTTACCCATTATACTCCATCTCCATAAAATGTTTGTGGTGAAATGAAACTAGATGTGCCTTGGTTATCTGCATCAAGTGCTCTTAACATTTCACTTTCATAAATTCTTTCAAGCTCTGGTGTTCTTTCAGGTGATACTTTCATACTTAAATAATATGCAAGCCCTGACATCATACAAGGATAAAATCTATTAACTACATCTGATGTAAAATTATAAGAACCTGCGTCTTGTATTCTAGCTAAATAATAAAAACAAAATTGAAAATTAGTTGGTGTTGTTGTGCTTGATACACTTGAACTTGGTGTTGTATATAAAAATATACTTGGGTTTAATTTTCTCTCTACATAATATTGTGAAGGTGTGCCTTTTGCTAATTTATTTGGTGTTTGTGAATATTGCGATCTATCTATTTTAGTCAGTGCAATATCTTGTGGTGCTGTGGCATCAGAATTATTTCTATAATAAGCTTCTAAAACTTGATCTATATCTTCTGGAAAGTTAGCAGAGTCAGATGCAAAATTATATTCTGCTTGACCTTCTACTAAAGGAATTTTTGCTAGTTTAATTTTCCAAAGATGGACTCCTCTATTACCCCATTCAGAAAATAGTAAATTTAATGATCTTCTAGCAGACCTTAATTGATAGCCTGTTCTAGTTCCTAAAACTCCCGTTCTTTCATATGCTTCTTCAATAATATCATCTATTTGAGGATTAAATTCTGCTTCACCAGAAGTTGGTGCAATAGTTTGTGCAGCATTACCCATATTAGAATGGGCTGTGCAATAATAAAATAAAACAGGTGCTCCTGTTTTTTTAACAGGTGCAACAACTATTGTTACTTTAGCTCCACTTGTTCCTGGTGTTCCAGTTGTGGTTACACCTGTCGTATAAGGTGCAGCCGGGTCGTTGTTTGGATTTGTAGAAAAAGCTAATTGATGTGTATCGTTTGTTGAATCAGATAAATCAAAAATATATGTATTACCCTCTTGTAAATACAAGACAGGGGCTAATTCACCGTTAATGTAAAATCTATTACCGGTTCCATACTGGGTTGTCCCCGTTGCTACGGTTACTGTGTAAGTTATAGTAGCCATTTAAACTCCTAGCCGTGTAGTAACGTTACAGAAGTAGCTGTTGTTACAATCTCAAACTTCAAAGCTGTAGATGCTCTAAAACCTGTTCCTGGAAACTGCATGTATGTAGTTGAACCTGGACCATTAGTTGTGTTTGTAGCTGGAATTAAAAATTCAGCTAACACAGTTGAGTCATCTTTTATTTTAACTGTAGTCGCTGCTTGGCCACCTTCTTTAGATACATAAAGACCTAAAGCTCTGCCAGGTCCTGCTGTACCTCCTGCATCGTGAACTGCAACGCCTGAAGCTGTTGTTGATTTAATATCTACTGGATATGTACTCATTTATTTTTCTCCTTAAAATTATTTGTGGGGCCGAAGCCCCACATTAATTATTTATTAGTCAGTATGGTTTCTTCCTTGGGAATAAACAATACATACTCTAGCTTTACCAGCACTTGATGCTGATCCAGATGGAACGTATTTTGCTGCTATACGAACATCGCTAGTTCCAACGTTTTTCCACTCAGAACATTGAGCTGTTGCTCCAAGAGCAACTGTTCCTAGTGTTCCTACTTCAGCATTATCAATATATAAGTCTGAGTTACCAACAATACCAACATCTAATTTATTAGTTGTTCCGGCATTGAAAGCTGTCTCAACATTAACAAAAATATTTTTAATGTGTGATTTAGCAGGGATTACCACGTCTTCACTTGTATCAGTTGTATCAGTGTTTGATATATGAAATGATTGTACCATTAACACATGTCCTGTGTTTTTTACATCATCTCCAACA
>FUFK010064509.1_pt1 | contig 29125 bp, 38 predicted proteins | sample 1021851 | NCBI WGS metagenome assembly FUFK01 (sample SAMEA51879418, study PRJEB19060) | metagenome
GTCTTGTGCCATTTGCCTCAGATTATTGACCCCCATTCCCCTCGTCGTTGGTGTCCCCATGGTCCCCCCATGGGAGGGGTGAGTCGCTCATCTCCCTCGTCGCCCACATCGTGAACAGCCACGCCGCTCGCTTCGGTCCATCGGTGGCCCAGCATTGTCGAAGGTGGTCGGTCTCCTCTTCTGGCAAATGCTCAGCAAATTCCAAGGCTATNGGGTAGGCCATACCTCCGCAGATGTCGGCCAGAGCTTGGACGACTGGCACCCCCTTCGTGAGCGTGACGATGGCGTTGGCGATGTCCTCGGGCTTCATGTCTTGCGGCGTTGTTTCTGGCGCTGGATTGCCTCGCTCCATTCGTGCCGCTCGGTAAGCATGAGACCAGCCCATTCCAGCCGCGTCTTGATGAAGTGACAGGACCGGCATAGTCCCCACAGATTGACGCGCTCAAAAAAGCGCTCAGGCGCTGAGGCCCTTGGCTCGATGTGGTCCACCTCTGTCGCTGGNGTTGCTCTGCCTACTGATGCACAGCATGGACAAAGAGGTTCGTCAGCCAGCACGGCGGCGCGTGCCTTTCGCCATGCCGCCGTCTTGAGTCTTGGGTCCATATCACTCCCAGAGGGTCGCCCCTCCCATCCAAGGGAGGGCGCGCCCGACGGCTTGAAACGGCGAACGCCGTCGCCGGGGCTGTTCTTGGCCCTCGTCGCCGGCTTTTTCCATGGTCTTTTTCTATCGTGTTTTCGGATGGTGGGCACGGGGTACAGTTATCCCTTCATCCGAAACAGCGCCGCCCTTTGGGGGGCGTCGCTTACCGGTGAAGGTTTGCGTTGCGTGGGGCCAAGCTCGAAGCGCTCAGGTCATTCTCCAAGTCTTTTGGAAAGTTTATTTTTTTCTGTCTACATTTGCCCACGTTTCACTCTCAAAATCTCAGCCTATGAAGTGCCCCAAATGTGGCCACAAGGTGGACCTCAACAGGACCATCAAAAAGCTCAGGGAGAAGGACGCTAAGCTCGCAAGAGCTGGCCAGCTTCACCCTCCGAATCCGGAGCTCTACCCGCTCCATTATCGCGTCAAATTGCACGGCGACAAATTGCCCGAACTGGTTGCCCGGTTTTGTGCAATGGCTCAAGTCAGGACGGAGGACGTTTTCGGGATGTCAAGGCTCAAGGAGTTCGTCATCCCTCGCCACGTTTTGATGTGGTGGATAGCGGAGAACAGCCACCACACCCTCGCGGCCATCGCGCGAATGTTTGGGCGTCACCATGCCACCGTCGTCCACGCCAAGAAATCGGTCGAGAATTCTGTGGCAGTACAGGACCCGCTGGTCATGTTCCACGTGGACCTCATCAATGACATCGCCCCACAGGTTTGGCCGGCCCTAAACGCCACGCCAACGATGGCGTCCGCTGGGTGAGCTCTTGGGAGCTTCCCCTTCGGCAATGGGCTCAGTCGGTTGGCCTCGACCCCGACCGCGCTGTCTACGTCGAAAAACTCCTCAATCCATTAGGCGCAGAATGGACAGACTGGAGCAATATGCGCCGCCGTGTTTTTCAATTCATCACCAACAAAAAACTCAAAACATGAGTCAATTCCCCAAGCGGATGACCGTCAAGGTCAACCTCGACAAAGTGCTCAAGGAGCACCTGTACCAAGGCCAGAAAGGCAAGTACCTTGACCTCGTCCTTTTCAACACACCAGACAGCCCATACGGCGACGATTTTGTCGTCAAGCAAGACCTCGGCAAAGAAGCCCGCGACGCTGGCACGGAGTCGCCCATTCTGGGCAATGCGAAAGCGTGGGACCTCTCTGGTCAACCATGTCCAAAAGACGGCGGCGCTCCGGCTGTATCGAAGCCCACCACCCCCACCCCGACCAATGACGACCTCCCTTTCTGATGGGTCTGGAATTAGTCAAACCAATGGCCCGGCTGAAGGAGCTCACCGCCATCCGGGCGGCGGGCTCCTTGAAGGGTCAGAGCACCGGCTTCTCAGGGCTTGACCACCTCTACACCGCGCGCCGTGGGTTCCCTCTGTTCGTTGCCGGAGCCCCACACCATGGCAAGAGCATCCTCGTCAAGCAAATGGCCGTCAACTGGGCCATGTTGCACGACTGGAGAATCCTGCTTTATTTAGGCGAGGAAGGAAGCGCTGACGACCTTATCGCGGACCTCGTGGAGATGGTGGTCGGGATGGACCTCCGGCTCACCTCTCCGGGTGGTCTGAGCAACACGCTGAGCATGACCGAGGAGCAACTTCTTGAGGCTCTGGTTTTCGTTGACCAGCATTTCCGAATCATCTGCCCCGACGAGGTCAGCAAGGAGCCCCGTTTCAACCTTGCGGACTTCCAGCGGCTGGCGAGCTCGGAGGTGTTTGATGCGACGGTCTTGGACCCGTGGAATGACCTCGACCACGATGTCGAGGGTCATGGTGGTCGGGAGGACATTTATCTGGCGCACGCCTTGCGCGATGTGCGCCGCGCCTGTCGCGATGCCAACAGGCTCGACGTAGTCGTCACCCACGTCGCCAAGATTCACGCAGACAAGAAGACCGACGACGGCAAGCGTTACCAAGGCCCAGCCATGCCGACCGAATGGGCTGGCGGTCAGACTTGGTATAGGCGCGCCTTCACCATGCTCCTCGTGTACCGACCTCCGGCCGGTTACGTCATCGAGCCCGACGGNAATCCCATCGAACCCGGTGAGGCTTGGGTCTACTGTCAAAAGACGAAGCCCAAGGGCGTGGGCGCTCTGGGCCGCGTGAAATTGTGGTGGCGCCCTCATCTTCATAGATTTGAGGAGATGAATGAGGCCGGTGACTACCAAGGTCCGAGCTGGCTCTGAGTTTTTTTTTGCTTTGGAAACCCCAGTATTTGCTGGGGTTTTCTATTTGCCGCGGAAAAAAGTTGCGGAAAAATTTGGAAAGATGAAAGTGATGCCCCCATCTTTGCCATGTCAAACAACAACAACAAAACCGTTTAACATGGATTTTTTCAACAACCCCATCACCGCCGAGCAGTTCCACAACGCTGTCGACTTGCTCCAAAAGACGTCCAACTTGGTCGCAACACACAACGCCACGAACCCCGAAAATATCGTGTTCGAGCGCTCTCTCCGCAATTACTTCAGCCATGACGTGCATACGGTCAGCGAGGAGCGCAAGGCCAATGTCCGGATGTGCCTGACCGAGGACGAGGTCAAGAGCTTCATCGAAGCTCAGAAGATTGTCGTCGCTGTGAAGAACCACGTTCGTTCCATCCACGAGATGGGCAAGGGCCTCATGGCCTCCGTACAAGGCAACAGCCAAGCCCGCCGGGACCGCCTTTGGCTCAGCAATTTGACGAAGCACTTGGAGGTCGCCGAGACCTTCAAGCGCGAGCTCGACCGCTTAAGCTGGAGTTTCGGCGAGGAGGGTTTGGCCTGCACGCTTCCCACGTCCCAGAGCATCAAGGAGCTCCGTGCATCGTGTAAGCACAACGGCGACGGCCTCAAGTATGAAACCGACCAGCTTCTCCGGCAAGTGGCTGGGGCCGGCGAGTGGGTCATCAAGGCCATCCGTGCGCTCCCTTTCCCTGAGCACGGCCAGCAGGAGCTCCTCGACGCGGCGAATGAGCACGCCGGACACGGCTGGCCCCACGTCTATGGCGACGCATTGGTCGAGGCTATGGTCAAGACCATGAAGGGCCTGACCCCCAAGACGTGCGTCGAGGCTGACCTCGGAGCAGACTGGGACCGCCCCATGAACGAGCTCGTCGCATTCGACGCCCTCCGGTCTTGCGTGGACCTTGACCCGAACGATGAGGAGAAAGTGGCCGAGTGGCACACCAACCTCCTCGAATGGATTGAAAAGCGCGCACTCGTCGCGCAGGGGTGAGGACCCCGTTGTTGAAGAGGCCCGGGGTGGTTCCCGGGCCTCACTTCAACGCCAGAGAAAAAAAAGTGCGGAAAAATTTGGAGAAGTAAAAAACAGCCGTATCTTTGACACGTCAACAACAACAAAAACCCATCGACATGACTTTTCTCCAGTTTACCTCCAACACCCCAGTCGTCCGCGGCGAGTTCAACAGCACCAACGGCGTCACCAGCTACAACGACTCCCTCCCCACCATCTTCATCGGGGACAAGGAGAACACCAAGGACGCCCTCACCCGCATCCGCCTCGAGAACTTCCGCAAGGAGTACGGCACCCGCGCCCTCGTCGTTTACATTTGGGCACCGACTGGCGACCCACTCACGGCCGCCATGCCCATCGACATCGCCCTCGACGGCGTCAAGGGTGGCCACAACTGCTTCGGCGGCAACCACATCGACCTCGATGGCGAGCTCATCCCGGTCCATGACCGCGTCGAGACGTGGGCACAGCACCGCGCGCTCAGCATCTAAAGCTCAAGCGTTCCACGTGGAACATCGAGAGCCTCACCCTTCACGGGGTGGGGCTCTTGTCGTTTACAGCTCGGCCAGTTCCTCGAAGTAGTCCCGGAGGATGCTGAGGGCGTGGTCGTAGCCGTGCGCGACCTCTGTTCTCCAGTTTCGCGTTTTAAGCGCGTTTAAGACGCTCCGCTGGTCTGGCGAGACTCTGCCCCCCTTCTTTGCTTTGAGCTCAATGGCGAGCCCCGCAAAGCCCTCACGCGGCTCGAAGAACAGCAGGTCAGGAACGCCGCGCAGATAGCCGGCGGCTTTCATCCGCTTGGCTTGGTTCATGCTCAGGCGGACGCCGCCCACCGTTGCGGTGAAAAGGATGTCCGGCGCTGTGGTCTTGATAAGGTCGACGAGAGCGACCTGAGCGTCATGCTCCGGGCTTCGGTTCTTGGCCATTCGTGAGGTGCTGATATTCAGCCCGTGCGTCGAAGCATGGGCACGCCTTGCGGCTGACGTCGCGGTGGCCGATGACCTCCACGATGGTCGGAAAAAAGTAACAGAGGCCATTTAGAAGCCATTTAAGAGCCTTTCTCTGCTCTGGGGTACGTGTGTCCTCAGGCTCGCGAGATGTGACGCCTATGCCCCCGCAAAACGCGACTCCGACGCTGTCGCGGTTGTGGCCCTTGGCGTGAGCGCCTTGGACGTTCAGAGGTCGGCCGCGTTCAATGGTGCCGTCCTGACGGACGAGAAAATGGTATCCGACATCCGCCCAGCCATTGCCGTCCACGTGCCACCGGCGCACGGTCTCGATGTCCACGTCGCCACGCTCGTCTCCCAGCGTCGCCGTTGCGTGGACGATGATGCGCTTGAGCTCTCTCATTCGTCCAGCTCTTTCCGAGCTTTCCGAGCACGGAGCGCTCGCTCGATGTTCATCCAGATAAGCGTCACCGCTCCAATGCTTCCGAGGACAAAGGTGACGGCCTCGGTGAAGCTCAGCCACGTCCACCCGATGAAGAGCGCGTTTAGGGCGTTCTCTCTCGTCATGGCGTGCCGTCTTCAGGGTTCCACATTTGATTGATGGCGCGGATGATTTCGTTGGCCTTAGCGATGACATCCGAGAGGGTTGCCTTGCTGTTGAGTTCTTCGATGGGGGTCTCTGGGATTATCATGTCAATCAACTAAAAAGAGGGAGGCGTTGCAGTATGCGTAAGTCGTCGATGTCAGCGACCCGGCGCGATTCTCAGCCATGAGGAAAACCATGCCGCCGGAGAGGGCGCTGGTCGTGGTGAATTCGTGACGGTAGAGCGCGGTCGAGCTGGACCCGATGACGGTGTCCGAGCTCTTGCCCACGAGGGTGACCGTGACGTTGCTGGTAGACCCGTCAGAGGGGAAGGTTGCGGCGTGCCAAAGGCTCCATCCGAAGGTCTTGCCGTTAGCGTTCTGGTATCGGCAGAATGTGCGGACCCGGACCTTCTTGGAGTCTGATGGAAGCGCGTGCCCATATGCTTGCAGATGGAAGGCGCTCACCGTTGAGGTGGTGCTGTCCACGGCGTGGCTGGCGTCGTAGTTGCGGAGGGTCGCGTTGGTTGGCTCTGAGCTGAAGCTGTACCAGTTGGCCGGACCGTATGAGCTGTTCCCGGTGTGGACTCGCTCGCCGTCATCGGCCGAGCTCCATGTATAGCGTCCGCTGATTTGTTGGAGCGGGGTCTCAGTCATGCCACCACCGCCACCTCCAGCGGCGGCAAATGAAAGATTTCCAGCGCCGTCAGTTTTTAGGAACTGGCCGGCGCTTCCATCGGCTGAGGGCAGGACGAAAGTGAGGTCGCTGGTGAGGTTGGTGCTGGGGCCTTTCAAGACGACCCCGTTGGTCCCTCCCATCGCTGGCTCCTGAAACTTGATGAGGCCGGAGGTCATGCCGCCGGTGGTGGTCACCAAGTCCCCAGAAACTTGAAGCCCTCCGACGAATTCAAAACGGTCGTCATTTGGGTCGTATTGGAGCTTCGTGTTGGTCCCGTCCTTGAATGTCAGGAAGTTGCTGGCCATGTTGATGGTCCGGTTCTCGCTGAGGGTGACGTCCGCGGTCTGGAGGTTTGCCGTGACCACATTGACCTCGGCCCCGGTCGCGATGCCGTTGAGCTTTGTGCGCTCGGCGTCGGTGATGATGATGCCGGACCCGGCATTTGTGACGTCGCCCATGTCCGTGACGTTGGACGGGATGGTTGGCTTGCCGCTGAGGTCAGCGTATTCAATCCCCGACGTGCCGGCTGTGAAGGTGACCGTCTTGGTGGCCCCTTCAAATTCAACATCCTGCTCAAATTCCACCTGCCCCTTCATCTCGATGGTGGGCATATTGACCAACGTCTGGCCGGTGATGACGATGCCATTCTGGGCGGCCTCGGCTCCGACTTGTCCGCCTTGCACTTGGAGGGTGATGACTCCGGGGGAGCTCTCAGTCATGACGGCCCCGGTGTTGCTTCCGACTTGGAGCTTGGCGGCCGAGCCCGTGACCGAGAGGTGGCTCTTGGTGTCGTCTGTCTTGTCGATGTAGACGCCGATGCCGTCGCCGGTTACGGTGTCCTTCAGGACCGCCGAGATGGTGCCCAAGAGGGCGGAGTTGCTTGCGATGGCGGTGAGCTGTCCAGCGGTGGCGAACTTGTGGGCGCTACTGGCGTCCTCGATTGCGTCCGAAGTCAAGACGGTCCCCGTGGTCGTGAAGTTGCTGATGTTGTTGCCGCTCATTGTGATGGCGGCCAGCTTCGCAACGTCAGCGGCAGAGAGGGAGCCGCTCCCTCCGCTCAGAGCTTGAGACTTCACAGCCAGAAGCGCCTCGGTTGGGGTGTTTTCGTTGGGCGTATCTGAGACCACGCCGCCGCCAATGCCTCCACGCGCCCGGTCGCTGTTGTTGGCTTGTGTCGGGCTGATGGTCCTGTCCACAGCGAACACGGCGAAACGGCCGTCGAAAGTGTTGGAGCGCACCGTCCATGTCAGAGCCATCGGGATGGCGTCAAAGTCCACGGCGCTCGACGCCTCGGTCACGCTGTACCGGATGGAACGGCTGGGCCTCAGCGGCGTCACGTAGCTCAGCAGATTGTAAGCCGGCAGGGCGTGCGCTTGGTTGTTGAACAGGACCGTCCCCTCAAGGACGCGCGTGGTCTTGGCCCTCTCCTGCACCGCCTCCAGAGCGTTCAGCTTGTGGATGTTGTTGGTGCCCGCTTGGTCGACAGTCCGCCAGCTCTCTCCCGTGTAGCTGAACCCCGGCGTCTGCGGGTCTTGGTGCTTGAGGGTTGCCGCGTTGGCTGAGCTCCCCGCGTACTTGTCCCCGAGGATGCTCTCGGAGACAATGAGCGCGGCGTTGTTGTCGGTGATTTCTGCGGCAAAATTGACGTCACCCTCGTCGGCGCTTGGGTTGGTGAAAACGCCAAAGTCTGTCCAGTATTGGACCGCGTTCACGTTGACCGCATCGGTCAAGGTGGACCCGGTGATTTCGTTGTTCCCTGCGTCGTAATATTTGGCGCTGATGGTCACCTCGAGCCCCTCGTGGGTGATGTTTAGAGGCGGCGCTGGCGGCACCCATTCAAAGTCGAATTTGAGGTCCGGCTGGAGCGTTGTGTTCAGTATGGTGTTCGGACCCTGATATTGGTATTGCTCCTCATTGCTGTGGAGCTTGACGTGCATACCTCCGACGCGGAGGATGTCGTTGTTGGTGCCTTGGATGACGACCGGCGGCTCCGGCTCGCATCCGGTGAAAGGGACGACGAGGTCATAAGTGTCGGAGCTGTTCGTGGTCCATTCCACATTTCCCGTCTGGTTCCAGTCCAGATAATCAAAGTCGGCCGCCGCGGGTCTGTTGGTGTTGACCGCATCCGATGAGGCGGCGCTCACGAGGTCGCGCTTGAGGTAGTAGACCCCGCACTTGATTTTGAAGCTGAGGATGATTTTGCAGTTCCGGAACTCGTCCGCAAAGCTGGTGCTGTACCCGTAGTTCCAACCGACTTCCGTGTGGCCGCATCGTCCCCGGATGAGGATGGGGTCGCCCCCTGTGATGAGGACGTCCGGATTGGATAGGACAACCGGCGAGGCCGTGGCGTGCTTGACCGTGTAGACCGAACCGCTGGGGCTCGTCTGGTTATGGATTCCGACGTGGTTGAGGTCTTGAGGTACCCCAGAAAGGACTCGNTAGCTTCCGCCATCCTTGTGGACGCTGAGGGCTGTCTTGATTGGAAACAGCANGCCGCTGGAGAAGCCTTTGGCTGGCACGTATTCCGCCGAGTCTCCAGTCCCAAAGCTGTCACGAATTGAGGCCGCAGTTGCCGCCGTCCCAATGGTTGCGACGCTTCGGGTCGCGTGGTGTCCAACATGGGCGAAGGTGTGGACGTAACTGTCAACCAGCAAGCTCGAGGGGTTNACAATTTCCCAGCGTCCNGAGCTCATGGAAATCCGCATNCGCAACACCCTCAAAACATTCCTCAAGACCTCAGCGCAGGAGGTAGATTCTCGAGTNACAAAAGACCCACCGAGCTCGTCCTTCTCCTTCTTGATGGAGTAGAAGGCGGACGCGCTGACCCGCACGTTTTGGAAGACGGAGAACGCCCCCGGGGCGACGTCGTCATGCTTGTCCGTTAGGCAGTAAATACGCTCCGTGAAGAAGGGGACGGCCGTGGATGTGGTGAGGCTACCCGTTCCGGTCCCGAAAGCATAGCCGAAGAGGCTGGAGGTGGCAATCTTACCGAGGCAGATGTCGACGAGCTGGGCCAAGGTCATGGACCCGGTGAAAGGGTCGCCAGAGCTATCCAAGAAATCGACCTCGTTGAGCCGCGCCAGCCCGTCGCTGAATTCGAGGCGGAGCATTTCGTGGCTCTCATGGTCCACGAATTGAACATTTTCAGCAAGCAAGAGCCCGGTCCATTCTAACCGCCAAGCGCCGTCCGGGTCGCTGTCTGGGGTTGTCGTCGAGGTTGAGCTGTTTCCGTCCGGTTGGTGGCGCCACAAAGCGACACCAAAACGGTCGTCCTGCATTTGTTGTATCTGGCTCCAGAGCTGGCGATGGTAAACGCCTTCGACAAGGAAGTCGAGCGAAAGGGTGGAGCCCATGAAAGGCGCGTGGGTATCGTCAGCACCCCCGTCCCAGTTTATCGTTACGCCGTCAGCGCCGAGCAGGAAGTGCTGAGAGCCTGAGCCCCCGAAGCCGGCCAGCGCCCGCGAGGCGTGGCCGCCGCTGTCAATGATTTCGACGCGGTAGACCTGTCCCGTCGCGCTCTTGAAAGAGCTGTGAAATCGTCGTTGCCAGCCGCTGGCGCTTCCTTCGTTGGTGCCTTCGTAGTATGAGAGAGCCATGGGGTCAGATTACGCGGCGACGGCTAAGGATGCGGTCGCTCTCGAAGTTTGTGAGGTGGATGTCGTTGCCACGGATGCGGCCGTTGACGATGGTGGTCCTGTCGTTGCCAGCGTTGGCCATGCTCAGGAACTGGCCGACGCGCTCGAAGGGCACCACGAACTCCCCACGGCTTCCCGGCTTTTCGCCGAGTAGGCTGAGGGTGGGCCCAAGGACGGCGCCACCTGTCGCGAAGGCGGTCAGTCCGGAGAGCAGGGTGCTCACCTTGCCGCTGGCCGTGGCGGCCTTGAGCAGTCCAGCCGAGCCCCCTGTGAGTTGGTTCTCGACGTTGAACGGCGAGAGCATGGACGTGATGAGGTAGCCCGTGCCGATGGCGATGAGCTGGTTGATGAGCTGTAGCCCGATGTTTTTGATGGCCTCGCCGAAACTGGTGGCGCCTGTAATGGCGTCCGCGAATCCTTGCGCGATGCTGTCGAGGGCGTTGTTGCCCGCGTCCTTCATCTTGTCGAAGGTGTTCGCAAGCTCGTCCACCTCTTGCGTGATAACGGGGACCGTCGTGTCGCTCGTCAGTCCCACCCCGCCCGTCGCGCTCCCGGTGCTACCGTCTCCCCCTCCGGCGGATGCTGAGGGGCTTCCGGTTGGCGCCAGCCCTAAGCCCGGCAAGTTGAACCCGCCGGCAAAAAAGCCGCCGAGGGTGTTGCTGAAGCCGCTGAAGTAGTCGTTGGCCGCCGTGACCCCGACCTCCTTGAATTTCAGGCCCTCAAGCCCGTCAACCAATGCGCCGCCGAGGTTCTCAATCCCCCCCTCGATGTCGGTGTCCAAGCCCAGAGCGCCGAGCAGGGAGTCGAGGAGGCCGCCAATGGTCCCGAACACCAGAACAAAACGCTCAACAAGAAACTGGAGAAGCGTGAGGGCCGTGTCGACGATGCCGGTGAAGAAGCCGCGCCAGTCGCCCGTGAACAAAGCCGAGAAGCTCGCGAACAGGGTGGCGATGCCTTCGAAAGCGCGTTGGAAAAGTGCGACGGCACCCTCCAGAAACTCGACAGCGAGGCGCGTGATGTCTTCACCAAACGCCTCCCAGAACAGAAGGGCACCAGCGACGACAAAGTTGACGATGTCGATGATGAGCTGGGCGAAGGTGTTGAACGCCAATACCACGCTGTCGAGGAACCCGGTGCCAGCTCCCTCGGTGAAGAATTTGACAATGCTCCCCCAGTTCTCGCGAATCAGCAAAACAGCGCCAACAACAGCCGCGGCAACCAAGCCCCACGGGCCTATCAAAATCCCGAGGACCTTAGTGAGGTTGCCAACTAAGGCGACGAGCTTGCCGCCGACGATGAGCGCCGGACCGAGGGCGGTGGCGAAGCCGATGACGTTGAGGATGGTGTCCTTGGTGACCGGGTCGAGGCTCTCAAATTTTGCGGCCAGAGCGCCCACGAAGTTCGCGGTCCGCTCGATTTTCGGAAGAAGCAACTCGCCGAAGCTGATGGCCAGCCCTTCGACCGCGGACTTCATTCGGAAGATGGCGCCCTGTGCGGTGTCGTCAAGAGTCCTCCGCGCCCTGTCGCTCGCGAGGTCTGAATTGATGAGGGCGTCGTTGAGCTCCTTGATGTCCTTGCTGGAGCCGCCAAGGATGGGCGCCACAATTTGCGCGCGCTTGCCGAGCAAGTCCAGAGACTGCTCAAAATCAAACCCGCCGCTTGTGATTTGCTTGAGGGTGTCGCCCACGTCCAAGCCAGCGGCTCGGATATTGGTCAGCGCCATCTTGAGCTTGGTGCCCGCGTCGGCTCCGCTGATTCCGTTGTTGGCCAGAATCCCCAGCAGGGTCGTCGTTTCCTCCAAGCTGAGGCCGGCGTCGGCCGCAATCGGTCCGACGTTGGCCATGCCCGCGCTGAACTTCTCGAGGTCCAGAGCGGTCGAGCCAAAGGCCACGGCCATGACGTCCGTGACCTTGGCCGCCCTGTCTGCGTCAAGCCCGAACTGGTTGAGGGTGTTACCTACGACTGCCGCGGTCTCTCCGAGCTCGTTGTCGAAGGCTTGGGAGACGTTGAGGATGCCCTGCTCCATTTTGAGCACATCCTCGACGTTTTTGGCGAAGCCTAATTTGGAGAGCTCGAGCTGGAGGCTTGCGACCTCCGAGGCCGAGAAGGCTGTGGTCTTGCCGAGCTCTTTGGCCGATGCCTCGAGCTTGGCCATGTCCTCCGAGGAGGCGCCAGCCACGGCGGCCACCTTGGCCATCGAAAATTCAAAATCGACCGCGGCCTTGCCCGCCACTCCAGTCAGGAGCGCAAGAGGAGCGCCCACCGAGCGGGTGAGGCTCTGGCCGGCGGATTGCATGGAGGCGCCGAACTTCTTGAAGCGTGCGGCGGCCTTTGTGAGTCCGGCATTGTACCCGGCCGAATTGAGGCCGAGAATGATGGCGAGGCGCGAGGTTTTAGTTGCCATTGAATTCGTCGATGAGGGCGTTGATGTCTTCCCGCGTTATCTCCTCGGCTTGTGTTTCTGGCAAGTCGAAAGGGTAGAAGTCCGCGGGCTTGAGCGGCCGCGAGTTCTTACCTCTGTGACAATTACCGAGAAGCGCGAGAACGGCGGCGGTGTGTTGCCACAGCCGCCGCTCTGCTCGCTCCTCCCTCTTCGAGATAGCCCTCACCTCCATGAAAGTCAGCTCCCAGAATTCTCCGGGGCTGACTCCCATGACGATGGCGTTCTCATAGAAGCTCCTCCAAGTTTGGGGCTCTTCGCCCCGCTTCAGTTTCCCGGCTCGTCCTCCTTTGAGGATGAGACCCCGAACACCTCGGCCACGTTTTCCGCATGACCGGCCAGCGTCTCCTCGTCTTCGCAAACGAAAGACGCCCAGAGGTCGAAGCTCGGAAGCGACTTTGTTGGCTTGGCTGTGCGCTGGCACCAGTTCACAGCTCCCCAGTACAGTACGCGAGGGATGAACCCAAGCGGGTCCTCTGCGACTTGCTTGTCGAATTCGGCGAGCTTGATGCCTTCGTTCTCCGAGAGGAGACGGAAGGCGTTCAGGTTGAGCAGGGTGGGGTAGGTCTTTCCATTGATGTTGACCTCGTAGAAGCCCCGGAGTTTGTTTTTGTCCATGTGGCAAGATATGGCCGCTCAGATTATGAGGTTTGCATGGTGAGGTCGCCGTCGCCCTTGAAGGTCACGGAGTACGTGGCGAAATCATCCACGCCGCCAGAGGCTTCGATGGACTCAATGAAAGCGACGCCGGTGAGCTCTTTGCCCGCAGACGTGGCGCTTGCGTCTTTGAAGACGACGCGCACCTTGGTCCGAGCGAGGGCCAAGGCCATGAGGTTGGCGAAACCGTGCTCACCCGTTCCAGTTGCGTCGCTCGTGTGGTCGTCCGCCGCGTTGGGTGTGCTCAGGTCGAGCAAGCCCTCGCAGGAAATGGAAAACGAAGACGCTCCAGCGATGGAGTTGGTGAGGCTGGTGCCGGTGTCGAGAAGGGTGCCGCCGGCGTTCGTCTTCTTGCTTGCGACTTCGATGGTCGCGTTGGAGAAGGAGAGCGTGGCGTTGGTGCTGAGGGCGATGAGCCTTTCGGCTGTAGTGCCTCCAGTATTGTCGGCGTCGATGTAGACGCCCAGCTTGTTGCCGTTGAGTGGTGTGGGCATGGTTGGGGGTTATTAGATGGCAGAAAGGTCGCCGTCGCCCTTGAAGGTGACGGAGTAGGTTGCAAAGTCATCCACACCACCAGAGGCTTCGATGCTCTCGATGAAAGCCTTGCCTCGGTACTTGGTCCCGAAATTGCTGGAGGCCGATGCGTCACGGAACTCCACCAGAACGGTCCGGCGGGTGAGAGCCATGTCCATGAGGTTGACGAAACCGTGCTCACTTGTGGCCTCACCAGCGGCGTCCGTTCCGAGGGTGTCGTCGGAGGTGTCGCCCGCGGTGCTGTTGTCGTCGTCAGCGCTTGGCGTGCTCAGGTCCAAAAGACCCTCGCAGGAGATGGTGAACGAAGAGGCTCCGGCGAGGCTGTGGGTCTTGCTCGTGCCATTGAGGAGCGTGAAGTCGTCCGAGCCGTCTGCGTTGATTTTGGTCTGCTTGGTGCTGACCTCGACGGTGGCGTTGGAGTAGGAGAGGGTTGCGTTGGTCGCGAGGGCAAGAAGTCGGGGGGACGTTGTGGCGCCTCCGGCGTTGGCATCTGCGTCGGCGCCGGCGTTGTTGTCGTTGTCAACGTAGACCCCGAGCTTGTTCCCGTTGAGAGCTGTGGGCATGGTGTTTTTTTTGTGCTGTGGTGGGAGGGATTCAGCTCACAAAATGAACCCGAAAAATGTCGCCAATGATGTCCCGCCGAAAGCTCTCGACCAGTCGCGGCCAAATGTTAAAAGGCTGGAGAAATTTGGAAATGTCCCCGAAAATGTTATCGGCTTGTAACTTATTGAAAATCAGCGAGTCAGCACTTCTCTGAAAAAAGGTGCTACCATACCCCAGAGGGGAGAAAGTCCCTTAATGCCCCCTTAAAATGCGTCTGAGAGGGTGCTCACATTTTGAGCTTTTGCTCAAATTTTGAGCATTTAGCCGATATACTGGTACTGAGTATGCACGTCAAAACGGCCCTCACAGACAGCCAAATCGCCGCCGAAAACGAGGTCAATCTGGACCTCATCAAAGACCCCATCCAAGAGGGTCCAGCGGTTGGTTGAAAGGTCGACGGTCAGGTTGTGGGTGCTCGTCATCTTGGTCCGAACAAAATGGAAGAGGGTCCACGCCTCGGCCAAGGTTGGAGCGACGCAAGAGACTTGAATGGTGAAGGTGTCATAAGCCACCCCCTCGGTCGGGGTGAGCGATGTCTGGACGTGCTGGGTGGTGCTCCCGTCTTGCTCGAAGTAGATGGCCGGGTAATTCGTCCCGGCATCTGGCTCTCTGAAATAGGGGAAGATTCGGGCAGAGTTTCCGCTTCCGACTTTGGTCGCGATGTCGCTGTCAGATTTGAGGACGTGATGGATGAGGTCAAGCATGAGCGTCAGGTTTTTGGCGAGCCCCTCCAAGCGGCGAGGACGGCCTCGTTCAGTTTTTCACGTATGCGGGCGGGGAGCTTCTCCTGATGGGCCGCTCGTGTTCGTGCGACGAACCCGACGGCCTTGCCCGGTTGGCGGATTATTTCATCTGTGCGAACCAACCCGGTCCCGCTGGGATAGGTGAAGGTGCCGCTGGTTTGATACTTGCCGCCCCTTGTGCCCAGCTCGATGAGGTGGGCGTGGCGTGCCCGCTTATTCTCTGGACCACGGAAGCCCGGCCCGAGCCTCGCGATGTAACCGCGTCGGCTTCGGCTGTATTGTATGGTCGTCCGGATAGACCGACGGAGCTTGCCCGTCTTCTTTGGGGCCAGCCGTCGCATCATCCGGTGCGGGTTACGGAATGCTTCACGGATGGCCCGACGCATGAATCGGGTCTGAGCCGCTGGCTTCATGGTGTCCAGCACGCGCTGGAGCCCCTTGAAGTCTCCGGGGTGGACGATGGCGGTGGGGCGGAGCCCTCTGGTCGACGCCATCAGCGCGGGGAGTTTCTGCGCTCGGTGAGGACCCTCTGGCCCTCTTTGCGTCCGAGCTCAATGATGCCGACGATATAGTACAGCTCTCCCTCGTAGACAATGCGCTCCTCATTCGTGAGGTCCGCATCGAAGCGAATCGTCCACGTCGTCCTCACGACTTCGACGACTTGGCCAGCTTCAACGCGCTCGCTTGCGAACTCGTCACGCTTGGCGGCGAAGGTGGTCCGCCTGTCGTTCCATGTTTCATTTCTCTGGCCGAAGGTGTCGACCGCATTCGTGGCGCTCTGGATAGTGATGCGCCTGTCCATCTTGCCGATATTCATCGGATACGCGCGATGCTTCTGACGAGGTGCTGGAAAGCCAGAGGCACCTCGATGGGCTTGCTCGTGGAGTAGGCCACGGCTTGCCGGTTTTCATACAGGTGAGACAGGAACAACAGGGCGCAGAGCTGAAAGACTCGCGAGGTCTGTGACGCTTCGGCAACCGTCTCGTCCACGTCACCCGTGGCTGGGTCGTCAGCCACAGCCAGAACGCTGACCTCATCGTCCGGCGCCGTGGTGAATTTGAAGCGCAAGGGGAGAGGGTGGTCGACGTCGACATCCCCCGGGTCGGTGAAGGAGTTCCTCGCGAAGAGAATGGCCGGCGCCGTGCCAGCATGGAGCCCGAAGTTTGCCAGCGCGAGGTCGGTGTAATTTGTCTCCCCGTCTTTCAGGTAAGCCGCGGCCGTCAGGGCCGTCGCCTTGAAAGGGAGCTCCATGCGCTGGGGCACGGTGTTGGTGTGGACCACAGCCTCACCAGCCACAGGAGAGCGCCCAGTCATGTCGATGGTGTGACGGATAGCCGCCTCAGCGAGGAGGAGGAGGTGGTTGCGTTCCGCGGTTTGCGCGGATGTGCCACCGGCGGCGGGTATGTCAATCCGGAGATGTTCCTCCACAGCGGTCTCCCCTCCCAGAATTGTGAAAGGGTCCGCGATGGGGTGCTTGATTTCGATGCGGTAGGCCATGAGGAGAAAGTTGTGGACGCCCCGGAATCGAACCGGGCAAGGTGCCAACCATGGGCGTCCGACCGCAGAGCGGTCCCAAGGAGTGAAAGGGGCCCGGGGTCCATTACCCCGGGCCGATTTCATCAGTAAGCGGTGTCGACCGTCAGACCGGCGGCGATGGCACCAGAGCCAGCGCGGCGGAGGTTGCCGTCCATGTAGCCGTCAGCGATGACGCGGACGACCCCCTTGAGGGCCTCGGTATAAACGTCCACATTGATGGAGAGCCCCGCCCATGTACAAACCATGATGTCCGAAGCGTCCACGCACATGATGGGCGAGGCGGTAATCGTGTCATTGGTGTCGGTGTCGCCGAAGTATTCCAGCGTTTCGAAACCGAAGTCCGCGATGTTGGTGGACATGAAAGCGGGGTGACCCATCACCTGCTCCTGCAAGTTGCCGGCCTGAATCATACCGCCAGCGTCAGCGGTTTGACCCAAGAGGTGGCCATAAATCTCCGGCGTCATGAAGAAGGCGCGACGCAGGTCGTCGGGGTTGCCGGCGAGGTAGGTGCCCATGAGCTTCGCGATGTCTGCGAAGTTGGTGGCCTTGGCTGGCGTCGTCGCGCTGGCCGCTTGCGCGCTCCGGCTGTGACGGTCATTGGTCACCAGCTTGGCGCGAATCTTGCCGAGCACGTGCTCGTCAAACCGGGAGGCGATGGCGTTGCCCAAATCCCGACCGAAAAGGTCGTCAAGCTGGCCGTTCATGCTGTACATGAGGTGCTTGGAGATGTCGACCGCACCAGCGAAGCGGGTGGGCTTCAAGACCTCGGACGTGAATTGGTCCGTCCCGGGCGTCAGGGCGTCGCCCTCGTTTCCGTTGGAGCCGTTCGCTCCGTGAGCGACGGCCGAGTTGCCGGGCATGACGGGGAGCTGGACGTCACCAGAGAACCCGGAGAGCTGAGTGGCTCCGGCGCGCTGGAGGACGCTCTTGGCTTGCAAGCTCAAGGCGACGGGCGCGTTGATTTTCTGGATGATGTTCGAGCCCGTGGTGTGGATGTTTCCATCCGTGGTGTCGGCACCATAGGCAGAGCGCTCGCCGTAGCTCAAAAAGCTCGGGATGTTGAACTCACCGCGGAGAGAGATGCCAGACTCGCCGGCCTCTTTGCGGGCCTCGTTGTCCATCTCCCGGAGAACGCCCTCGAGCGGACGACCTTGAGCGAGGGCTCGGATGCCTTCGCTCAGGCTGAACTTCTCGGCGATTTGCTCCTTCTCTCGCTTGTCGGAAGAGCTGGCGCTCATGTCAACAGCGACGGCGTTGGCCTTGAGGGTCGCCTCGATTTTTTCGGCTCGAGCGATTTGGCCGTCGAGGTTCTCGACCTCGGAAATGATGTCCTCAGCTCGTTGGCTCTCCTCGGTGGTGAGCTCACGGCCTTCGACTTGTGCGGCCTTGCTGATTGCGTCGAGCTGTTCGACGCGCTCACCTTTGGCCTCCCGGAGTTGTGCGGGTGTCTTCATGGTTGAAGGGGTTGGGGGTTTAGAAATTTGAGCGTTTTGCTCGGATGATGGCGGACCGGAGTCCACCGAGGGAAAGGGATGGCGCTGGAGCCGTTTCCGTGCTCGCTGGCGCAATGTCTTGGACCGCGTCGGCTTCTGCCTCTGCGGTTTGGTTTCGCTTGAAGTTTGCCCCCTCAAATGAACGGAGGGCGCTGGTGGCGTCGCTGTACGCTCCAATCGTGACGACGGAGACGTCGACGAGCCTGTTGAGCTTCGTGATGGTCCTGACGTCAATGTCGGCCTCCTCATCGCGCTCCCAGCGCTGACCGTCTTCTCCGACGGTAAAGGCGAAACTGGCGTCCTGCACGATGCCCCTCTCCATGAGCTCGACAAGGTCGCGGCCCGTGGTGGTGTTAGGGATGGGGAAGGAGTAGCGGAGACCGTGGTCGTCGAGGCTGAGCTCAAGGCCGGCCCCGACCTTCGCCAGCGGGCTCGCTTGGTCATGATTGAACAGCGCGAGGACATTGTCCTCAAGGCGGCCCTCGAAGGCTTCACGAGTCAGCACCTCGCGGAAAGCGCCGCGTCCGGTCTGGATGGTGGTGGGGCTGTTGAATACGGCGGCGTAGCCTTCAGCGCGCCGACCTTCTTGGCCGCTATCTCTCAGCTCGAGAGTGGTCGCGCCGATGAAACGGCGCTCAATGCTTTGGTCCATGTCTTGGCTCTTTTTCTCTTCGGACTTGCCGGCGAGTGGGTGGGAATCTGGCAGGAGGTCCGTGTCGTGCTTGCCGCTCCGGAACCTCTCATTTTTGAGCGCGTAAATAAAGGAATTCACGCGGGCGTGAGCCCATTGGTCTGGGCCGGTAACGCCGGGGCGAACGCTTTGGGGGTTGGTCTTGTACGCTCCGACCCCTCGCTTGAAAACAGCCTCGAGCGTCCGGACCGTGGTCCGGTGCTTGGGGTCGCTGTCATTGTGGTCGTCGGCCTTTTTCTGGAGGCTCTTGCGGACGCGGGCGCTGACCTCGCGCTCTTCCTCGTCCTCCTCCTCATGATATGGCTCATGCTCACGGCCGCCCGGTGTGTTCGGCTCTGGTGGCTTAGGTCGAGCGACAGACCCGTCAGGGGATGGGTCTGTTGACTCGTCCATTCCCGGCTCGGTCGTGAGGGGGTTGTCTTGGTCTGTGACCGTGAACGGGGACGCCTGTTTCGACTTGCCGAACTTCAGGACGTAATGGTCCCCGGCGTCCTCGATGGCCATGAGGTGCCGCGCTTCATCGCGGCCCTCTTGCTTTTTCTTGACGGCGTTGACGGCCGCCTTCATGGCGCCCTCGCCAATGTCAAGGACGACGCCCCACTTCATGGCGGCGACGACCCCGGCGATGTTGCTCATGTTCGGCTCATCTTCCGGAAACTGAGAACCGTCTCCAGCGTGACGAGCGGCCCAGCTCTCGCGCTCCTTCACCCAAGCCGTGACGGCGTCGGTGTATTCTCCGGCGCGAGCCTTGACCCACAGGTTGAAGGCTTCGTTTCCGCGAATGTTACCGCCAGCCTTCCAGATACGCGGGTGCTCCGCTTTGAGCTTCTTGCTGAAAGCGTGGTCGAACTGTGGCCGCTTGGAGTTCCTCAAGACGATGGCCTTGTCGTCTCCTTTAGTCGGGAAGTTCGTCGCCATTTGCTTCGGGTTCTGGTGCGGGTTCTGGCGCCTGTGTGAGGCTGTCCAGAGGGGCAAGGTTCAGGGGCACGAGATGGGTGTCGCCTCCGTCGATTGGGTTGAGGTTTTCAAGGGCTTCGCGGGCTTCGTTGATGCTTACGATTCCGGCCCCAGCGAGGCGGGTGAAGTATTCGCCTCTCGTCTTGGCGTCTGCCCGGAGCAAGCTGGACAGATTGAAACGCACCTCAACGCTTCCCCGCTCTCGCTCTGGGAGGAGTTTGAGCGCGGCCTCTTGCTCGATGCGGCGCACGAGCGGGCCGATGGTGTACTGGGCGAAATGTCGCGCCTGTTCCTCGGTGTTGTTGTATGTGACATTCGTGTCGATTCCAAGGAGCGCCGGGGGCACGCCGAAGCTGAGGGCAATCTGCTCCGCTTGGAGCTTGCGCGCCTCTTGGAGCTGAGCGTTCTCTGGGTTGGTTCCGACCTTCACGAAGTCGGTGCCGTTCTCAAGGATGGCCGTGCGATGGGCTCCTTCCGGTCCATGATATCGCCCGTGCCACGTCTCACGAAGTCGACCAAATTGCTCGTCCGTCAAGGTGTGCGGAGTCTTCAAGATTCCGCTCACGTTGCCGCCGTTCTGGAAGAAGCTGGAGGCGTATGTCTCCGCGGCTTTCATGAGGCCGATGCTCCGCTTGTGGACGTCCACAGGAGAGCGGTCCCGGAATGCCTTGACGATGAAAAGCTCGTCCTCGGTGTAGACCTCCCCGGTGGGCTGGTGGATGTATGCGCCGCGCCCATCGCTGAGCTCCGCCTCCTTCATGTCATTCGCGTCGAAGTATTCGAGGCGGTCAACGCGCCCCCCTTGCGTGCGCTTGATGCACGCAAAGCCACGGCCGAAAAGATAGGCGTCGGAGATGAAGCGCTCGAAGAAGTCGAAGGCCGTGACGGTCCCGTCCGGTGACCGCTTGAGGATGGGCGTGAGCTCGTGGGCGATTCTCGTCTGGCTTAGGCCGTCGACGTTGTAGACATCGACGTCCAGAGCCGCCACGGTCTGGCTGATTTTCTGGATGCACGCAGAGACCACCGAGACCTCCATCGCGCTCTCTGGGTTGATGTTTGCGGCGAGTTCGAGGTGGTGGAAGATTTGCGTGGCCCGTGCCGCGGCAAGGGCATTCCCAAAGCTCCGCCCCTCTTCCTGTTCTGGTGAGGGTGGTGCCGTTCTGAAAATTCTATCGAGGAGGCCCATAAGCGGCGAAAATGGTGAGGAGTTTCTGGGTATCTGTGTCTCGGGGAAAGTTACTTACCAGCGCGCTCCTCGAAAGCCCTGTCAGGGTCTTCGTGGTCACGCTCAAGGCCGGAGCCTTTGCAGTCGGGACAGGTGTCATATTCTGGATATTCCCAGCCGTATGGTCCAACGTCGCCGGACCCCCCGCACGTGTCGCACGGTGTGGGCTCGTCGTCGGCTTCGGTGTCGTCTTCTGGGTCTCTCATTTGGAGCTTTGAAGTTTTTGCTGTACCTTTGCGACATAGTCGCAAAGGCAGGGCGTCGAGGCCCTGACAATTACAAGACTCTCCCCCCGCTGATTCTCACGTTCTGGACATGGAACTCACCGGCCTCGTCAACGTCGACGAGGGCCGCGCCGTGGTTCCATTGGTTGCGCGGCAGATAGTCCGGCTCAAGGTCGCAAAGGCAACCGACCGACCAGCTCGTCCGAACCTTACCGAGGGCGTCCTTGGTGGTCCATTCATCCGAGCGATGGAAGTGACCGCAAAGGCTGGAGCGCTGAGCTTTGCCTTGGAGCCATTTCGCTGGGTGCTGTCCGCCACTTCCCCGACCGACCTCGTGACCGTGGACGACGACCAGCCTGCCCAGCTTCATGACGCGCCAATCCTCGACGATGTGCACGTCTGGAATCTGAGCGCGGAAAACAGCCTCAAGCGTGAGCTGTTCCAATCCGACAAGGTCCGGGGCTTTGGTCTGGACGTAGCGCGTGAATCGTTGCTCATGGTTGCCCAGCTTGAGCCAGATGTTGGCGCCCTTGAATTGCTTACCAATCTCAGCCACGAGCTCGGCCGCCATGACCAGCTCCTCGGCAATCGGCCGCTCTTTCGGGTCCCGCGCAAAGCTGGAAAGCTGGTAAAAATCGCAGAGGTCTCCGTTGATAAGGATGTCCGTGACGCCCTTCTCACGCTTGGCCCAATCGACCGCCGCCTCAATCGCGGCGACGTCATGGAATGGGATGTGAATGTCCGACAGAATGAGCACGCGCCGCTCACCATTTAGCTCGAGCGGAGAGCGGTCCGTGGTGGGCTGTGGCTTGGGCAATCTCATCCTCATCGCTTGACGGTTTTTTCGATGGACCGGCCGGCAAAATAAGCGCCGAAAATCGTGAGGGCCATGACCTCCAGAACCTCGCCGAGGTAGGGGTCCAGCTTGAAGCTGTTGGTCTCAATGCTGTCCGCAATCAGCACGCCAAAAAACCCGACGAGAGTGACGAGCAAACAGAGAGGCCGGACGACCTTGGCGAGCTGGTTGTCGCCGCTGGCATCGGCCTCCCATCGCCTCGAAACTTCTGAAGCCATCAAAGCCTCGAATTCGGCGGCGCGTTTTGGGTCGTCGACGTAGCCGTCACGCTTGAGGCGTGAGGCTAAGAAATCCAAGAGCCCAGCGTCGGGCACGAGGTCGCCGAGAGTCCCGAGAACGTCGGGGGCGTGGTCGCGTAACCAAGAGCCGAGGCGGGTGTCTTTCAGCTTGCGCCTCACCCGTTTCGCTTCTCGATTTTCTCCTTGGCTTGAGGCATGGGACGAGCGGCGGCCAGAGCGACGACGACGGCCCTGATATAACCGAGCTTCGAGCCTGTCCATTTCGGATTCAGGGAGACGAGCAAATCGGCAAACGCGAGAAGGCCGAGCGCAAGCTCTGCCCAGTTGTTGAAAATCCAATCCATGCGCCAAAGGTTGCACGAAATCGCTGAGGTGAAACTGTCATCCAGAAACAAAGCAGAAGGAACGAATCCAACGGGCGAGAGCTCGCTGGCTCGGAGCGTATTCGTCACAGGGACGCCTCTCGTGCGATTTGAGCCACCTTAGAGCGCTTTCCAGCTCTTCCCGGGTATAAGGGACCGAAGGGTCGAGAAAGTCCTCACAGAGGGCCTCTATTTCGTCCAGAGGCAAAAGAGCACGCTCGGCGGCTCTCGCGCAAGCCCTACGCAGAGGCTCGAGCTCTTCGGGATTCCGAGGGAGCCCGTCGAAAGCGTCGTCCCATGAGCGGCTCATTCTGGGCGCTCGTCCTCCCCGATGACGTTCGCCTCGCTGTACAGTCCGCACAGCTTCAGCACGCACCGCGAGAGCGCGCGCTTCTCGGCCATGGCGACCGGGTAGCTCGTGCGGTTGTTTTGCTTGGACGCCTCCCCATACGTCTCGACGCGGTGGACCTTTGCCCGCTTCTTCGGTCCCCGGTCCTCTTCCATGACTCCGACCGCTTTGATGACGATGAAATCGGGCTGGAGGCTCTCGATGAGGAACTCGACTTCGATGCCGCGCTTGGCTTGGATTTTCTCGATGCCCGCGCGCGTGATGACGGTGAAATGCTGGTGCGTGAAAATGTCGTCAGGCGTGAGGCCGTTGTCATCAAAGAGGGCGCGCAATCGAGCGCGCTCGGTGTCGGTCAGTTTGCTCATATCTCTGGGAACTCTGGGGGCCAAGGTAAGCCGCCTCCTCTGTCCTTCGACCGGACGGTCAGAGCGTGAGCCACGGCGACCGCCATATCCTCCAACAGCTCAGCGTCGTCCAGCATGGCCGCGACGAGCGCGCGCTGTAATGTGCCGCGGCGATTGTCCTCCCCCTTCGTGACGTAGATGCACGCATCGCCCTCATCCGTTGCGTGAAGCCAGAGCGCGGCGTTCTCGCTCCGGTCCATGATGTCGTCGAAAACTATCTCAACGTAATCGTCCGCCTTCTTCTTGTTGATGCTCATCGGGGAGGGAAATTTCCCCCGAATCTAAGAAGGCCCGAAGCTCTTTGTTCTGTCGCTCCAACAACTCGAGCCTCTCCTTTTGGTCGGCGTTGATTCTGCTGAGCTCGATGTTGGCCAGCCGCTCGGAGCGATGGGCCGCTCGCTCGCCCTCCAGTATCTTCTCGAGCTCGTGGGAATCGAACACGAGGCCGCCGATGTGCTCGAGGCTCTTCTCGTGGATTTTGCGCTCAGCGTTTCCCATCGTTGCCTTCCGGTCGTCGATGTACTGACGAAGCCAGAAGGTAAAGCCGTCGCCGTCGCTCCTCCTCACCATGCGATGCAAGAGGGCCCAATAGTGGTCCCTCGTGCTCATGTGACCGCCTTGAGTTCTTCAGCACAAGCAACAGCCAGCGCGTTGAGCTTGGTGCGGGTTTTGCTTGAGATGTCAAGGAGGAGGTCGTCCTTGATTTCCACAGCAAGCTCGAGGACGTTGTTGAGGTGGAAGGTGTCGCGCTCGGCGTTCAGGTCTGCGATGGATGCGCGGAGGATGAGGAAGGCGGTTTTGGCGCCTTCGGCCTTGAGGAGGTTGACGGCTGTGGTGGCCGCTTTGTTGATGAGGGAGAGCTTCATGGTCTCGAGGTGTTGAGTTGTTGAGGTGAAGCCCCCGGGGTCTCTCCCCGGGGGCGTCGAGGGTTTAGCCCTCGGTGACGGACCACGTGGGGTACTTGCCGCCCTCACAGGCGTCAGGGTTGAAGGCAACGAGCGCCCCGTCCTCTTGAAGAGCGAAGGCAATGGCCCAAGCGTACTTGGTGACATAGCCGTCGGTTGCGACGTGGGTGACCTCCATGCAGACGACGCGGTCGTCGGAGTCAGAGACGCGGGAATCGGAATCGATGACCGCGAAGAACTTGCCGGGGCCATAGTAGTCGTCCGCGGGCTTAGCGTTCTCATGGGCGAGAATCGCGTCGGCGAAGTGGCGGGCGGTTGCCTCGCTGACCGGAACGTAGCGCCCAGCGGTGTGGCGTGAGACTTCGAGAGCGGCGGGGAGGGTGGTGACTTGTGTCATGGTATTGGGTTGTTTGTTGTTGTTGACGTGGCCAAAGATACGACCGTTTTTTACTTCTCCAAATTTTTCCGCAACTTTTTTTTTTCTGGCCCCTGCGGCTCCCCTCAGTAGAGGGGGCCGAAGGTCTTGAGCTGGACGGCGTGGCGCTGGAGGAGGCTCCAGATGGTCAGGGGCACCCGGGTCAGCTCTGAGCGCATCGTGAGGACGTGCTCGACCGTCTCGATGTTCTCGAAGGCAAAGCTCCGGCCGGTGTAGATTTTGAAATTGGCCTCGAGCTTCTCGGCGTTCTGGTCAATCTGAGCGCGGCGCTCGTCGCGGTCCTGCTTCTTCTGCTCCTTGGTTCCTTTGAACTCGACCACGCACATGACGCGATGGCGGCCGCTGACCCGGTCCTTGTTGTCGTAGACCACGCCGTCAACGATGGCGAGGGCGTGACCCCGGACGATGATGACAAAGGTGCCGACGGGGAAGCGCTTGACGAACTGGTTGAGCGTGAGGCCGCTCTGGCGATACAGGTGTTTCATGGGCTTCCAGCCGGTGAGGCCGGTACACTTGCGGCAAGCGATGGCCACGCTCCGGGTCGGGTTCTCGCGGTCGAACTTCCAGACGCTGGAGCCGCCGCGGCCTTGCTTCTTGATTCCGGCGCGGAGGCTCTTCTGGTATATGACATCAAAGTCGAGGCCGGTGGCGTTAGCAAGGGCGCGCTGGTAGCAAGAGCCGTCGCGGTAGGTTTGGTACTTGGAGCCCTTGGTGCACTTGTAACCGTCTGCGGTGATGAGGGACATGGTGTGAGGGTTTTGTTGTTGTTGACGTGCCAAAGATACAACCCTTTTCGACTTATCCAAATCTTTCCGCATTTTTTTGGTGGCCATGAAAAAGGGGGGCCAGTCAGCGGCCCCCCTTTCCTGTCAACAGGTCACCCCCTCACAGGGTGGCCCATACTTTGCGGACCCACTTGGGTTCCATGCAGTCGTCGAGCAAGTCCTTGAGCTCGGCCATGTGCTTCTGCCGGGCGTGGGCAAGGTCAGCCGTCAAGTGGCCAGCCTTCTCGTGGGCGGCGTTGATGGCTTCAAAAGCGCCGGACAGTCTTGCCGCTGTCATGGCGTCACATTGTCGCCCCGCGTTGCCGCTGATGTAGTCGGCGATGAGCCTGAGCTGGTCGCCTGTGAGATTCATATCCCCAGTAATCTCGAGGGCGCTGATGAGGTTCTCGATGGGGGTGAGCTTGTAGATGTCCAAGCTATCCGGAGTGATGCGGAAGGTGCTCATGACTGGCATGAATTTTCCGCCCGGGCCTCCATGGCCTTGGCGGTGAAGTGGTTGATGGAGGAGAGGCAACGGTCGAGGTCGTAAGTGCCTTCCCCGTTCAGGGTGGCCGTGAGCTGGCCGTTCCAAAATGCGACCTTCCCGAGGTACTGGTCATTCCGCTGAGCGCGGCGGTTGTTGTTGCGTGGCATGATGTATGCGTTTCGTTTTGGGTTTGTTGTCGTTGTTGACATGGCAAAGATACGACCCTTTTTCACTTATCCAAATCTTTCCGCATTTTTTTCTATACATTAAAAAGGGGGGAGGTCTGCGTTCAGACTCTCCCCCCCTCAGCGCCAGCCCCGCCGGGCGCTTTGTCAAAACAACTCCAAAACCGCGGGGCTCTCTCATTTGTGGGGTGCAGATAAACCCCAGCCCTGTCCCCCCTTTAGGGGGGACAGGGTGAGAGCGTGGTTTCATTTGGAGATAAGAGAGTCGGAGGCGAGCCGCTCGGCGTAAGCCTTGGCCCGTTCCAACCCGGGAATCAATCCACACCGAACGGAGTGCTGTCCAAATCGGTCGGTGTATCGGACTTCCCAGTCCGCTCCGTTGCGGCGGCTGTATCCTTTCTTCCCTCCGGTGCGGGTGAGGATGTAATACCCTCCGGAGAGGTGGAGGAAGTGGCGCGTCGTGTTTTCAGTCCTCGCGCTGGACCATGTCATTTCCATCTTCATGGTATGGGGTTTTGATGTTGTCCGGCAAGGATACGGCACGGCGTGCACAAAAAAAAATAACTGTGTAAAATTTGGAAATGTCCCCGGCTTTTAGTATTGCTCTGTAACTGGTTGACTTTCAACGAGTTAGCACTTCTCCGAAAAAAGGGGGTAGGGTACCAGCCAGAGGAGAAAGTCGCTTAATGGCCCCTTAAAATGCGTCTGGAGGCTTGTCCACTTTTTTCCACTTTCTGCGATTTTTTTGCTCTCCGACGCTTCGACCTCCACACATGGAAGGCGTTCAGGGTGGGAAATTTGAATTCCCCGAACAGGTCGTCATGGTCTTCCTCAAGGTTGTAATAAGTCTCCGCGGCCGTCATCCCTTGCCCGAGCCGGGCGATGAATTCCTCATGGAATCCGTCGCGTGAATAGATGCGGCGCGCAAGTTTGAGGCGGTCCTCAGCGGAGGGGGTTGGCTCTCTCATTTGGCGCTTTGATGTTTTTGTCGTACCTTTGCGACAGAGTCGCAAAGGCCGAGGGGTTGGCGGCTCATAATCATAAGAGCCGAATGAATTCGTCCGGCGGTTCCTCGTCGTCGTGGGCGAAGGTCATCCACTCACCGAGAGCCATGACCAACGCGACCACGCCGTCGACCTTTCCGCTCTTGGACTTGGTGACCTTCACGTTGCCGGCCGGGTCATAAGTGACCGCCACGTTGCCGACCATCCAATCGAGAACCGGGTCGCCGTCATGGATGAGACCCCCGCCAAGGATGAGGCGCTCCAGCTCTTTGGTTGGAGCGCTCTGACTAACGAAGCCCATGCCGAACGGGGCGCACTCGATTCCGTCGTTGCTGAGGTCGGTGATGAGCTGGCTGGAGTTGTATCGGTCGAAGGCCAGCGACCGGACGAGGTACTTGGTGGCAAGGCAATCGGGGTCCTCTCTGACTTGCCCCTCTTCGTTCACGTGGTGCCCCGTAATGAAGCGCCGAATGAAATCGTAATCGGTGACGTTGCCGGGGGTGACGTGGACGTTTGGGAGGTCTTTGAGGCGGCCGTAGATGCTGGACTCATCTTCTTCCAGCTTGCGCTCGATGGCGCGCTCCGGGAGGAAGTAATGGCACCGGATGAGCTGGGTGCCGTCGTCCTGTGGCCAGAGCATGGCGAGGGCTGTGAAATCGGAAACGCTGGCGAGGTCAAGGCCCACGAAGACCTCGGCGCCGGGCTCAGGCTCGCCCTGTTGCTTGCACGCTTGCCACGCATCGCGGGCGACCCATTGGGTGGCGCTGTGGACGAAGAGGTTCGCGTGCTTGGTTTGGAACTCGACCACAGCCCGGCCGCCGTGGTTCATGGCTTGCCGGGCTTGGCTCTTGAGGTAGTCCTCCGTGATGCTGACCCCGAGGCCGGGGTTGGCCTTCACCCATGTCGCTGGGTCCTTCCAGTCGTCCCCCTCGTCGAGCTGGTAAATGAGGGAGAGCGTGCGCTCGTCATCCTTCAAACCATCCAGCACCTCCTTCGCTGTCTTCATAATGAGAGCCGCAGGGCCCTCCGGAATGAAGCCGGCGGTCGTTATGGCAAGCGTGAGGCCGTTGCGTCTGGAGCCTTGGCTGGATTTGAGAACCCTGACGAGCGAGCCGTCCCGCATTCCGTGGAGCTCGTCGATGACGCCGAGGTTCAGGCTGAGGCCGTCGAGGGTGTTGCTGTCGCTGGCGAGAGCCTTGCAAACAGAATCGCGCGGGCCCCTGACGTCATGACGCCGGACCTCGAAGCGTTTGAGGAGCGTGGGGTTGGCTTGGATGATGCGGCGGACCTCATCGAAAGCTAAGCGCGCTTGGTCCTTCTTGGTGGCGGCGAAAACGAACTCCCCGGCCGCGTCGTTGTCGAGGACCATGAGGGCGACCGATATGGCGGCCGCCAGTTGGGTCTTGCCGCTTTTCCGTGCGACGAAGAGGTTGGCCGTCCTGTACCGTCGGAGGTCCGTGCCGCGCTCCTTCCATCCGAAGAGGTTGGCCACAAAATAGCANTGCCACGGGCTGAGCTCCATGAGCTGGCCAGCCCACTCCCCGCGGGTGTGTTTGATGAAGCCCTCGATGAAATTGATGAAGCGGTCCGCCTCGTCCCCATTGAACTCCCAGCGGCCAGAGGTGTCGCCCATGTCGTCCACGAATTGCTCGACGTGCTTGCGCACGTAGTCGCCCACGATGACGCGGCCATCGAGAACGTCGAAGGCGTACCCCGCCCACTTCGGGAGCTCAGAGGAATCGGTCGAGCTCATCGTCCTCGGCTGATTTGTTGCGGGCATCGTTCGCGGCGTTCACGGCTCCGAAGAGCTTGGCCCTGTCCTGTGGGGACAGGCCGAGCTTGGCGGACAGCTTCAGGATGGTGGCCTCGCTTTTGTCCTTGGCTGTTTGGAGTCCGGTGACGTTGCTGGTTCCATTCTCGAAGGTCTGGACCAAGTCGTCGAGCCCGTTGATTTGCGTCACCACTTGGCGCCAGATGCTGAGGGTTTTGGCGAGCATGGTGAGGAGCAAAGTGTCGACGGTTTCGAGGAGGCCCTTCTCGTCCAAATAGTCGACGACCGCGTCGAAGTACGCGCGCCCTTTTGCGTCCAGTTTGACGACCGGCCGGATGTCTCCCCGGCGGTGCTGTTTTGGGGGCTCAATTTCTTGGTCCTGTTTTTTTTCAGTTTGCGCCGTTTTGACGATGTTTTCGAGCTGTTTCAAGCGGTCATTTTCTTCCATGGAGTCGTCTGTATGCCCTGTATTTACTGGGGTTTCCGGAGTTTTAGGCGCACTCCCCCCCTCCAAAAATAGCCCGTATTCACGATTCTC
>FUFK010045221.1_pt1 | contig 29123 bp, 17 predicted proteins | sample 1021851 | NCBI WGS metagenome assembly FUFK01 (sample SAMEA51879418, study PRJEB19060) | metagenome
AATGCTTTTGATACCATTCAGGTGCTAACCAAAAAATCATATTTGTAAAAAATGAATTCTAACTGATTTTTTAAACAGATTAATATCTATAAACAAACCATATACAACTAAAAATATAGAAAAATAAATGAGTTTATAGTAAAGGATTTTTATTTGATTATCCACCTCTTCCTACCTTTCTAACACCACCTGACTTGGCTCTATTATTCTGATTTTGTGCCTTATTATTTGATGATTTGTGAGATTGTTTTTTNCCCTTANNGTTTGATTGTTTATCAAATCTATTTCCGAAAAATTTACTTGGCATGACTTTCTTTTTATTTTAACAATTAAATTATTAAATTATTAATCAAAATTAACTTTTAATTCAAAAAAATAAAATGTTTAATTTTTTTAAAGTTTCTATTTTAATTAGTGCCATGTTTTTTTCATGCGCTAATAATCAGAAAGATAAAAGTATTTCATTTGAAACTCCTGATGGTATGGTTTGGGTTGAAGGGAAATCATACACAAAAGGGGCGAAACAAAATGATGATTACGCAATGATGAGAGAAAAGCCTTCTCATGAAGTTTATATTGACGGGTTTTATATCGACGTTACGGAGGTTACAAATAATCAATTTCAAAAATTTGTAAACGAAACTGGTTATTTAACAATAGCTGAAAGAGAAATCGATTGGGAGGAAATGAANAAAANCCTACCCGCTGGNACNCCAAAACCCCANGATTCTATTTTACANCCAGGCAGTCTAATATTTAANGATAAATTAAAAAAAGTCGATAATATGAATAATTATTTTCAATGGTGGAGATGGCAAACTGGAGCAAATTGGAGATCACCAAAAGGCCCTGGTTCCAGCATTGAAAATAAAGGCAACTTCCCTGTAGTTCATATTGCTTATGAGGATGCTAAAGCTTATTGTGAATGGGCTAACAGAAGACTTCCTACTGAAGCAGAATGGGAATCAGCAGCACAGGGGAATTATAAAAATGCTGTTTTTCCTTGGGGAGATGATTTAAAATTGTTGAACTCAAATGCAAATACCTGGCAGGGCAATTTTCCTGTAAAAAACGAATCAATTGACGGATATGAGATGATTGCCCCAGTAAAATCTTTTCCTGCAAATAGCATTGGTGTATTTGATATGGTTGGAAATGTTTGGGAAATCACTGATGATTTATTCAACGTCAATTACTATTCAGAAATAAGTACTGAAACTGAACTAAAAAATCTAAAAGGCGCTAGTAGTTGTTACAACCCAAGCAACCCATACGAAATACAATATGTAATGAAAGGTGGTTCGTTTTTATGTCATGATTCTTATTGTGCAAGCTATAGAATTTCTGCAAGGATGGGTGTGAGTGTTGGTTCAGGGTCAGACCACACTGGATTTAGAACAGTGGCAACACCTGAAATGCTTCTAAATAAATAAGGTTTTTTTGAGGTATAAGACTCTATTTTTTTATATTTAATAATAATAAAACAAACTAACTAATTTCAAATGTATTTTTTAGGTTTAGATGTTGGTAGTTCCTCTGTTAAAGCAGCTTTAGTAGAATCTGAATCTGGAAAAAGTGTTCTTAGTGTACACGAGCCAAAAAACGAGATGAGCATAAGNTCAATAAAAAACGATTGGGCCGAACAAGATCCTAATTTGTGGTGGNAATATACCTGTCTTGCGATTAAAAGAGTTTGTAAAGAATCAAACGTAGATCCAAAAAAAATTATTTCAATTGGCATTTCATACCAAATGCATGGTTTAGTGATTGTCGATAGTAATGGTGAACCGTTGCGAGATTCAATTATTTGGTGTGACAGCAGAGCTGTAGATATTGGTAATAAAGCATATGAGAAATTAGGTGAGGAAAAATGTATGTCGCGACTACTAAACTCACCAGGAAATTTTACAGCTTCTAAATTGAAATGGGTAAAAGAAAATGAACCAGATATTTATGAAAAAATTTATAAATACATGTTGCCAGGTGATTATATAGCCTACAAATTAACGGGGGAGATTAATACAACTAGAAATGGCTTGTCAGAAGGAATAATTTGGGATTATAAAGAAAATAAAACTGCAGATTGGTTGCTTGATTTTTATGGCATCGACTGTAGTTTAACCCCTGAAATTGTAGACAACTTTTCAAATCAAGGATCTACAAATATCAATGCTTCTGAACAAACAGGATTAAATGTTGGTGTCCCTATAACATATAGAGCAGGAGATCAACCAAACAATGCATTAGCCCTAAATGTTTTTGATGATGGTGAGGTGGCGGCCTCTGGTGGAACTTCCGGAGTCATTTACTCGATTACAAATAATATAAATTCCAAAGAACCTTCACGAATTAATCATTTTGCTCATGTTAACTACAATGATCATAACAAATCAATTGGTAAGTTACTTTGCATAAATGGAGCAGGAATTCAATACAGATGGCTTAGAAATCATAGTGTCGGAAAGTCCTATGAAAAAATGAATGAGCAAGCATCTAGTATTTCTGTCGGATCAGATGGAATTTCTGTAATACCATTTGGAAATGGAGCTGAAAGAATGTTAAATAATAAAAATATAGGCACACATATTTGTAATATAAATTTAAATAAACATAGTCATGGCCACCTTTATAGATCTGCTTTAGAAGGTATTGCCTTTTCTTTTATGTATGGGATGGAAATACTCAAAAACGATAATGCAGCTATCAATGTGATTAGAGCCGGAAATGATAATTTATTTAGATCAGAAATTTTTGCTAATACCGTTTCAACTTTGATTGGTCATGAAATCGAAATATATAATACAACCGGTGCATTTGGGGCAGCCCGTGCATCAGGGGTTTTAAATAATGATTTAAATTCATTTAGAGAGAAAATTACGAAGAATGATCACGTAATGACATTTCTACCTCTTAAAAATAGGTCTGAATATGAAGATGCATATTCGAGATGGAAAGAAGATTTACAAGGAATATTAAATAACAAAAAATAAAGTTATGAGTAAAGAATATTATAAAGGAATTGAAAAAATTAAATATGAAGGAGCTGAATCAGATAATCCTTTAGCATTTAAATATTATGATCCAAACAAAATAGTTGCTGGTAAGAAAATGAAAGAGCACTTCAAATTTGCAATTGCTTATTGGCATTCATTCTGTGGAGTTGGATCAGATCCATTTGGTCCGGGAACACTAAATTTTGAATGGGATAAAAATCCAGATCCAATTCAAGCAGCCAAAGATAAAGCTGATGCTGCATTTGAATTTATTCAAAAAATGGGCTTTGATTATTTCTGCTTTCATGATTTTGATTTAGTAAAAGAAGCTACAACGTTTTCTGAATCTGAAAAGAGATTAGAAACAATTGTTAACTATATTAAAAACAAAAAAGAAGAAACCGGAATTAAGCTTCTTTGGGGAACTGCAAATTGTTTTTCAAACCCAAGATATATGAACGGAGCAGCAACCAATCCCAACTTTAATGTAGTTGCTCATGCCGGAGCTCAAGTAAAATTAGCCTTAGACGCAACAATCGAATTAAATGGAGAAAATTATGTTTTTTGGGGTGGTAGAGAAGGTTATATGTCACTACTAAATACTGATATGGGTAGAGAACTAGATCACATGGCAAGATTTTTAACAATGGCAAAAGACTATGCAAGAGCTCAAGGTTTCAAAGGGACTTTTTTCATTGAACCAAAACCAATGGAGCCAATGAAACATCAATATGATTTTGATTCAGCTACAGCGATTGGATTTCTTAAAGAATATGGGCTTGATAAAGATTTCAAACTAAATATTGAAGTGAATCATGCTACCCTAGCTCAGCATACGATGCAACATGAATTAGCCGTAGCCGCAAAAGCAGGAATGCTTGGAAGTATAGATGCTAATCGAGGTGATTATCAAAATGGATGGGATACCGATCAATTTCCTAATAATATCCTTGAGACAACAGAAGCTATGCTTGTGTTTCTTCAAGCAGGAGGGCTTCAAGGGGGTGGTATAAATTTTGATGCAAAAATTAGAAGAAATTCTACTGATTTAGAAGACATATTCTATGCCCACATTGGTGGGGCTGACACCTTTGCAAGAGCTNTAATCACTGCTGATAAAATAATGACCTCTTCTTCCTATTCTGATTTAAGAAAAAAGAGATATCAGAGTTTTGATAGTGGAAAAGGTAAAGATTTTGAAAACGGTAAATTAGAACTGAAAGACTTGTATGAAATAGCAAAAGATGCAAATGAAGTAAGTCCTGAAAGTGGAAAACAAGAGCTTTTCGAAAATATTTTGAATCAGTATATCTAAGNAATTTTGACAACAGTTTTAGAAGGATTAGATTGGGTAGTACTTGCAATATATTTTCTTGCTTTAATTCTCGTTGCAGTCTGGGTTGTTTTACAAAAGAATAAAAATACAGAAGATTATTTTTTAGCTGGAAGGAATGTAGGATGGTTTGTAATTGGTGCGTCAATTTTTGCATCAAACATTGGATCTGAACATGTTGTTGGGCTAGCAGGAACGGGATTTGAGTCTGGAACACCTATGGCTCATTATGAGCTACATGCTTGGATAGTTTTATTACTTGGCTGGTTGTTTTTACCGTTTTATATTAGGAGTGGCGCTTTTACGATGCCCGAATTTTTAGAGAAAAGATTTGATTCAAAATCAAGATGGTTTTTATCCCTTTTTTCTCTGATTGCCTATGTCTTAACAAAAGTTTCCGTTACGATTTACGCTGGTGGAATTGTCGTTTCTGAATTGCTGGGAATACCCTTTTGGTATGGTGCTATTGGGGTGGTAGTTTTTACAGGGATATATACCGTGATAGGAGGAATGAAAGCTGTAATTTATACTGAAACCCTTCAAGCTGTTGTGCTAATTTTAGGTTCAATAATTATNACTTATNTAGGGTTNCAAGAAGTTGGTGGATGGGCTGAATTAAGAAATACTGTAATTGCTGCAAGCCCAGATCATTTTAACATGTGGCGCCCTATGTCAGATCCTGATTTTCCTTGGACTGGATTGTTATTCGGGGGTACTATAGTGGGTGTTTGGTATTGGTGTACTGATCAATATATAGTTCAAAGAACACTTGCTGCCAACAACATTAAGATCGGAAGACGAGGAGCAATATTTGGAGCTTATTTAAAGTTGTTGCCAATATTCATTTTTCTAATTCCAGGAATAATTGCCTTTGCATTATCGATTCAAAATCCAGAGGTGTTTTCTATTGAAAAAGCTGATAGAGCATTCCCAATGCTTGTTAAAACTTTACTTCCTGTTGGATTGAAAGGGTTAGTTGCAGGAGGTCTAATGGCAGCACTTATGAGTTCACTTGCGTCAGTATTTAATTCATGCTCAACTATATTTACAATTGATATATACAAAAAGTTAAAGCCTAATGAGTCAGAAAAAAAACTATTGAATATTGGTAAGCTTGCAACTACTGTAATAGTAATTCTTGGAATCATTTGGATTCCGATTATGGAAAAAATTGGAGGTGGCGTTATGTATCAATATCTCCAAAATGTTCAATCCTATATAGCTCCACCTGTAGCTGCTGTTTTCATCTTAGGAATTGTTTGGAAAAGAGTAAATTCAAAAGCAGCCATAACAACTTTAATGGCTGGTTTAGTTCTGTTAATTATGAGGCTTAGTTCAGAAATTTACTTTCAACCTGAAATATCTTCAAACACAATAGTTGATAGCTACATGTTTATCTTTGCCACAATTAATTTTTCACACATGGCAATACTTATGTTTATATTTTCAATCTTATTATGTGTGGGTGTTACACTTTCTACAACTGAACCTGAATATAGTAAAATTGTGGGGCTATCATTTGGCACATTAACAAAGGAGCAGAGGTTAGAAAACAAAAATAGTTATGAAACAATAGATGTGATTTTATCAGTCAGTTTGGTAATCATTGTTGTTGCTATTTTAAGTTATTTTACCGGATAATTATTTTATTGTCGGTGGGCCTGATAAATACCGATTGGATTTTAAAAAAATATCTGACTCATAAAGTGTATCTATAAAATCTTGTCCACGGTTAAAAAAAGCATGTTCAGCATCTTGATAAAAAATTACATCACATCTACTACCAACTGCTTCCATTCTTTTTTTATAGTTTTCAATTAATTCGACTGGAACTATTTTATCCTTTGTCCCGGTTAATATAATTGTTGGGGGAGCCCCTTTGCTTATATTATCGTATGGGGAAGCGTTGGATGGGTTGTTAATCCATCCCCATTTTCTTCCAAAATGTAAGACTGGATTATAAAGAATTAATAAGTTAGGTTTAGAGCTGATAGTAAGATCTTCGTTACTATTATCAAATAAGTCAATATTTCCCGACACTGCTGCCAAGTGGCCTCCTGCTGATCCCCCAGCGGCAGCAATTTTATTTGGATCAATTGAAAGTACTTTTGCATTCGACCTGATAAACCTTATTGCAGATTTTGCATCCTCCATTGCTTGAATCGGAGAAGTGCCATGCACATTTCTTATGCGATACTCAACAGAAACAGCTACCATTCCTCTTGAAGCAAAATATCTTGATTGTCTTTGAAATTGTTCAGGTGATCCGTTATTCCAACCGCCTCCATGAAAAAAAATAATACAACTATATTTTTTTTTGATATCAAATTCTGACGGTTTATATACAAATAAATTGAGGTCTCCTTCATTGGTTTTCTTGTAAAGAAGCTTTTCGGGTTTTATTTGTTGAATTTTATTTTGCGAATAATTTAATTGTAGTAATCCAAATATTAATAATATGCTTAAAGTAATCCTTAACATTATTAATCAAAATTTATAAATTTTTTTACAACTTCATATGTTTTGGTTGGAATCGTGTCATTATCATATATAGACATATAATGACCTTTTTTACCACGAGAACTTATTCTCTCTCCCATACTCCAAAAATTTACTGTAACTAATCCATTTTTTGATTTTTCTTGTAATAAGTCCATTAACTTTTGATACACCTCGGCTTGCTTTTTAACAGAATTAAAAATATTATTTTCACCGTCATTATAATAATCCAACTCAGTTATATGAAATTCAAGTTTATTTGAATGAGCCCAGTCAATTAGGTCAGATAATTTTTTTAATTCCTCATCTAGATTTTCAACAAATTGTTTAAGTCCATTATTATTCATTAAATGACCTTGCCAGCCAATACCATCAACTCTTTGGCCTTTTGACTTTAAATACATAACTGTTTCTTTTAGCTTCTCCCACATTGGAATCTGCATGCCACCATTCTGATTATAAACAAGCTTTTTATTAGGAGCATATTTATCTGCAAGTTCAAATGCCCTAATTATATATAATGGGTATCCATTTTCGTCAAGACCAATGTCTAACCATGGGTTTTCCCATTTACTATTCCCTGGCTTTGAGCCAAGCCATTTTCCCGATGCTAAAATGGTTTCGTTTACAACATCAATCCATTTTATATTATCAAAATCTTTATATCTGTCTAGAAGTCTGAATAAAAATTCATCAAGGCTAGCTTGAAGTTCATCAGCTGTTCTTGCATCATCTTTAATCCATTTTGAGCATTGTGGTCCAATAGGACTATGGAGTCTAAAAAGTAAATTATTATCTTTTGAAAACTTGGCAAAGTTGTCAATTTGGTTCCACTTCCAACTACCTTTTGTCGGATTAATATTTGACTGTTTTGCAGCATTCATTGCTGTCAAATATTTAAAATCTTTTAAAAATAGATTTGCATAATTACTACTCAGTTCCCTGTGTATTAATGTTGATCCAACCAAAAAGCTTTCATTCTCAGGAGATGAAATTGCACTGATATTATTCTTCTCTTTTGGGGTTGACAATTTTTCAGATTCATATTTTAAGATTGAATCAACTTGTTTCTTTGTAAATTTTTCAAGTAATATGTCTTTTATAAGACTAAATGTTTCTTTATAAATTGTTTCTATCTGATTATCTGTCAAATTGTTGTTAGTAGTCAAATTGTTATTTCTTGCGTACTTACTATAAAGAACGTCAATTATAAATTCCTTTTGGTTTTTATTCATCAGCATTTCTCCAGCAATATAATTTCCAATAATCTTTGACCTTTTATCAGCCCACGAGTTTGATCTGTCATTGGTCATAATATTTTGAGATATCACATTAGATTTAATAACTGTTGGTTTTTCCGAAATTTGAGAGTTAAAAAACCCATTGGCTAATTTGACAAACTGAGTTTTTATCCTTTGGTAATTTTCTAAACTAGCTTTATTTTCAGTTTCATTTGGGTCAGTCTTGTAGTCATAAAGCTCTTCGGCATAGATATCATCATTTGAAATCGGCTCAGTACTTTTTTTATTTTTCACCCAAACTGTATACCTATATCTTTCTGATCTAAAACTGTAGCCCATAGTTTCTCCAGAGGCCTTGGAGCGTCTTGGATATTGACTAACCGCAAAAATCTTTGATGTGTTATTTTCGCCCTCAATTTGTGGCTTCAAACTTATNCCGTCTAGATTTTGAGGCATNTCNAAATTTGTCATATCACATAAAGTGGGAAAAATATCAACAAATTCAGTTGGTGAGCTTATTTTATTCATCTCGTTAACTCTTGGGTCTTTAATTAATAATGGGGAACGTGTTGACTGCTCAAAATTTGTATGTTTAGTCCACTGGCTGTGATCTCCAAGATGAAAACCATGATCACCCCAAATAACAATAATTGTATTTTTATCTAGGCCCTTTTCTTTAAGCTTATCAACAAGCTTTCCTATTTGCGCGTCAATATAACTTGAAGCAGCATAATATCCATGAATCAATTTTCTTTGAAAATCATCTGCTAAAATCAAAAGATTTTCCTCATTGTGTGGATAGTCTGTTTCAGGCGTATGATATGAGTTAATTTCCCATCCAGCTTTATAAGCAATATCAACAGGGTATTTAGACTTTGTTCTAAATTCCGCCAACTTGATTTCATTTGGGTCATATAAATCCCAATATTTTGTTGGTGCAACAAATGGCATATGAGGTCGAACGAATCCCACAGCAAGAAAAAATGGTTGTGAAGTATCCATATTATCGATTAACTCAAGGCTACGATTAGCGATTGCGCCATCTACATATGCACCGTCAGGAACATCAGCACTTTCATAAGGTGGCTTAAAAATGTCTGTAGTATATTTATTTAAACCACTCTCACTAATACCCTTTGAAATTCCTTCTTGCCTTAGTTGAGATACTTTTGCTCTAATTTCATCACTTTGATAGAATCCATTTGCAGGAAAACTGTATCCATCAGAAAATATTAGATTTCTCTGAGATATAAACGGAACAGACCAAGACGGCTTATCTTTAAAATTGTCAACACTTCGATTATCAAAAATCTTTCCAATGCCTATTGTCTGATAGCCATTTTGCTTGAAATACTGAGGAATGGTTAAAATATCAGGATTCATATCTCTCATTCTTGTTTTTAAATCCCAAACTCTTGTCTTATCAGGTCTAAGGCCGGTCATTAAACTTGCCCTTGAGGGGCCGCATACTGCTTGCTGAGTGTGATTATTTAAAAAAACAGTTGATGATTTTGATAATTCGTCAATATTTGGCGTGACAGCGAAATCATCACCAAAACTACCAATACTTGGCTTCAAATCATCCACGGCAATAAACAAAACATTCATTTTTTCCTCAGTTTGAGAAAATAGAGAAAGGTATGAGAAAAGTAAGGTAAAGAATATTATTGTTTTATGACTTGCTAATATTTTCATTATCAGATAGTTTTTAGTTTACTTAAATATCAATAAAATTTAATTATTATCATAACTTTATAGTAATAGATATGAATAAAATAAGCCTAATAATTATAATCTGTTTGCAATTTGTTTTTAGAATTGAATCCCAGAACTATAACCCTGATTTATTTTTAAAAGATTATTCGGGGGATATGATAATCACTACACAAGTAAAAGCGGAAAGAAATAAGGCTATTCTTAGGGGAACAGAAGCAAAGAAAAATAGAGGTTTTGTTTTAGAAAATTACAATGGCATTCAGCCCTCAATTTATCCAGCATGGGACGAGGGATTCTGGCCAAAGAAAAAACCAGAGTCGTTAAAAGATTTTAATTTTGAGACCAAGTTTTTTGACGAATTGGTAAACTGGGGAGTAGAAAATGACTTTCATATAATGCATCACTGTTTAATCTTTCCGAATAAATACTTCCCAAAATGGTTCTCAAAAACTAACTACTCAGCTAATGAACTAGAGTATATTCTTGAAAAATTTATTGTAGAGGTTTTAAACTCAAATGATAATAAAGATAAAGTTGATGTATTTAATGTGATCAATGAGATTTTTGCTATGGGTAGATCTGGAAAGTATAGAGTTTCAGGAAATGAAAAAGAAGATTGTAAGTGGATGGATATGGGTTTTGAAAAAGATAATTCAGGACTTATTGGTGAACAGAATATCAATAGTGAGCACCCAATTTTTGTTAGAAGAGTTTTTGAAATTGCCTCTAAACTAACGGATGCCAAATTAGAAATAAGAGATTTTAATGTTGCTTTTGGAGGAAAAAAAGCAGATGGTTTATATCAACTTGTAAAACATTTAAAAAACTCTGGAGTAAGAATTGATGCTGTGGGCTTTCAATGTCATTTGAATGTAGGGATAAATTATAACTACGAAAACCTTAGAAAAAATATTAAAAGATTTATAGAGCTGGGAGTTGAAGTTTACATTACAGAGTTAGATGTTGGATTAAATCTTTGGGGGCAGGGTGGTAATCACAAAAAGGTTTCGGATGTAATTAAATCCCAAAGTGATTGGAATAATTTTTTTGAAGAGCAAAACAAAATATATTATAATTTGGTTAAAACGGCAAAAGAATCAGGTGTTAAACTTATTAGTGATTGGGGTTTTAGAGATGATATTCCATACGGTGGGTGGAGAAAAGATCAAAAGGCATGGATGGTTAATAAGGACTATTCGAGAAAGGGAGCATACTATGCAGTTCTAAAGGCGCTTTATGATGCTGAACTAACTAAAAAATAAAATTTGCAGGAATATCATTTCTGACATTTTTATGTAAATTATCTTATGAAAAAAAATTTATTGATTTTTTTGACATTCATATCCCTAAATGTATTAGCCCAAAGCACATCTTTTGAAATTGTTGANGAAATGGGTAGGGGTATTAATTTAGGAAATGTTCTAAGTGCTCCAATCGAAGGTAATTGGGCTTTTTCTGTATATGAAGAATATTTTGACCAAGTTAAAGATGAAGGCTTTAGCAACGTAAGAATTCCAGTTGATTTTTTTGGGGGTACCTTTTTGAATGCAGATTACACTGTGAATGGAAGTGAAAGAACTCTTAGTAGTTTATCAAACTGNGANGACAACTCGTGTTTTTCAGAGTTAGCTGGNACCCAAAATCAATATGATGGAAGTCCAGATGATTATTATGTTAATCCTTTGTACTTGGATAGGCTACAACAAATTGTTGACTGGTCAATGTCAAAAGGACTAGTTACAATAATTGACTTTCATGGAGCGAAACTAAAAGAAAATTTTCTTTACACTTTTGACCAAAGTGACATAAACGGGGTGAACTACTATTCAGATCCAACATCTGCAAAAAGAATTGCAGACTTAAATAAATTTAAAGCAATCTGGAGAGATATTGCAGAAAGATTTAAAGATTATCCAGAAACATTACTATTTGAAGTTTTCAATGAACCTTATTTTTGGCTTTCAGCCAATGAAATATCTACCATTTCCAGTGATATAATTAACATTGTAAGGTCATCAGGCTCTAACAATGAATCCCGTAAAATAATTATTACAGGAGGAGATACTAACAGCTGGGAGGTTATTTTTCAGATACCAAATGATTTGATTAATTCTGACCCAAATTTAATAGCAACATTTCACTATTATCAACCCATGAGTTTTACATCATCAATGCAGGAGAACAATAATAATTTTAATTTGAGTCAAAATGCAAAAAATCAAATTACACAAAGATTTAGTCAGATTAACTCATGGTCAACAACAAATAATATCCCTGTTTATCTAGGTGAATTTGGGGCAGATAATGAAAATGGAATAAATTATTGGATTGGAGGATCTAACGGTGCTTTTGGTGGCCCAAACCCTGCAGATAGAATTGAATATCATAGGCATATTGCTGAGCAAGCAATATCAAATAATTTTTCGTTTTCTGCTTGGTGTGCTGGAAACAAATCAACTAAAACTATAAGCTTAAGAACTGACAACCCTGAAAGTGAAAATATTATTGCNGGAAATTGGGTTGAAGAGGTTAAGGACGCATTATTGGGAATTGGTTGCTACAGTTCAGAGGATGTCTTAATACAAAACCCCGATTTTGAATGTGGTATTAATAATGGCTGGGATTTATCAACCTTTAGTGGTGCACAAGCTAATTTTTCTGAAACAGAAACTGAATCATATGAAGGGAANTCGGCTAGGATTGAGGTTACAGAATTAGCATCCAGTAATTCTGGATTTAACAAGGTGATTTTGAACAATCAAGAATATGATCAGGATTTAAGTGGTAAAACAATTAATATAAAATTCAATGCTAAGTCAAACTCTAATAACAATGAATCCATTTCAATAAAAATTAGGTTAAAGCTTGGTAGTAGTGGTAACAATTATATTGTTTCAGATGAATTAACCCTTAGTTCAGAATATAACCTTTATGAATTTGAATTCGATATTAACGAGACATATGATGCTCATAAATTACAAGTATTATGTGGAAATGCTATTGGGGAATATTTCTTTGATAATTTTGAAACAATAATTAATGACCAATCATTTTCAAATTATGATGAAATTCTTCATGATGTAATCTTCTTTCCAATACCATTTGAAAATAATTTATACTTCAATTCAAATCAAAATTTAGATGTTAGTATATATAGTATAGACGGTAAACTAATAAGTATCTTNAAACTANAAAGTGAGACAGGGAAAGTAAATCTTGACTTTCTTGAAAAAGGTNTNTATATATTAAANTACTTCGTTGANGGGGNAAATTATTACAAAAGGATAATTAAAAATTAAGACTGTCCTACATTAAAGAATTGGAAAATCATTATAGGGATCAAGTGTTTTGATTAACCCATCGTCGTCGTATTGAATTTCAGCAATTTTGATAGATCTCAAATGAGTAACACCTTTAGATAGTGAAGAATCATGATAAAATAAATACCATTTACCCTTGAATTCACAAATTGAATGGTGAGATGTCCAGCCAACAACAGGGTTTAAAATTTTTCCTTTGTAAGTAAACGGTCCATAAGGATTATCACCAATTGCATAACAAATAAAATGTGTGTCACCCGTTGAGTATGAAAAATAGTATTTACCATTATACTTGTGTACCCAAGCCGCTTCAAAAAAACGTCTTTCATTATCACCGGCTAATAGCAATTTACCTGTTTCATCAAGAATTTGTACCTCCCTTGGTTTTTCAGAAAATTCTAATAAATCGTCAGACATTTTTGCGACAAAAGGTAAAAGAGCATGTTCATCATCATTTGGAAGAAAAGCTGTTGGACTTGTAGGATCGCTTGGGTTAAAAACACCATCTCTCCATCTTTGTAGTTGGCCACCCCATATACCTCCAAAGTACATATAATATTCTCCATTATCGTCTTTATAAACTGCAGGGTCTATTGAAAAACTTCCTTCAATTGGTTTATCCATTGGNNTAAACGGNCCCTCTGGGTTTTCACCAACTGCAACGCCAATTCTAAAAANACCNTTNTAATCTTTTGCTGGAAAAAACAGAAAATATTTTCCATCTTTCTCATTTGCGTCTGGTGCCCACATTTGTTTTTCGGCCCATTTAACATTATCTACGTGTAATGCAATTCCATGATCTTTGACTTCGCTATCTATGTCTTCCATTGAAAATACATGATAGTCTTCCATAGCAAAATGACTTCCTAAATCGTCAAATGCATCACCAGCGTCTATATCGTGAGAAGGATATATGTAAATCTTTCCGTTAAAGACATGTGCAGATGGATCGGCAGTATAAAGATGAGTAATTATGTGTGGTGATATTGATCTTTTATTTAAATCTTCAAAATCAATATGGTCGATACTGTTCTCAGGCATTGTAATCTCTAACTTTTTCTTTTTTTCAATAAATCTTGTTCGATCTTCTCCTCCATCTTTTTATCAATGATATAAAAGAATAGTAAAGCAGCGGCAACTAAAAAAGGAATTGAGGGAAATATACTAACCAACATTTTAGTACCTAAAATTGCAGATTCGGTTTGTTCACCTNCGCTATTTGGGACATAACCATAGCTGCCTANTATAGATGCTACTAATGCGCCCCCAATACTNAAGCCAAGNTTAAGNCCTACCATCATTGCTGAAAAAATTATTGCAGTAGCTCTTCTATTATTTTTCCATTCTGAATAATCTGCAACATCNGCAATCATCGCCCAAAGCANTGGTATCGTAATCCCGTAAAAGAACCCATGAAATATTTGGGCACCAAAAATTAAATTAATGGAATCAGGTGAGAGAACATAAAAAACTAAAATGAATAAAGTTGATATAAATAAAAACACACCAAACACATTTCTTTTTCCATATTTGTCAGCTAACATTTTTGACAAACCAATTCCAATTATCATAAATATAATCCCACCTGCGTTAAACAATCCGAAACCAGCAGAGATAGGATCACTTCCAAAGAAATTTATTCCAACACTTGATAAAAAATCTATTATGGGAGAAATAAAATCACTCAAAGAATTTTTTGAAACATAGTTTTCAAAATAATAGACATATGCTCCCCCTTTCATAGCAAGGGTAGTGAATTGTAAAATGGTAACAGTTAGCATTATTACCCATGGAATATTTTTTGCTAAATCCTTCAGGTCATCCAATATACTAGATGATTCTTCTGGCTTAGGAACAATTCTTTCCTTAGTTGTAATAAATGTTATAAGTAATAAAACGGTTCCTATTACAGCNAGCCATGTCATAGTGATTTCAATCCCAAGTGCTTTGTCTCCGTCACCAACATAATTTATAATNGGAAGCATAAATACTTGGACAAAGAATTGAGCAAACATAACAGCAACAAATCTATATGCTGAAATACTATTTCTCTCTTTCATATCACCTGTTATAACTCCACTAAGTGCTGAGTAAGGTAAGTTACTCCCCGCATATAGTAACAGTAATAATGTATAGGTGACTACTGCATAAATAACTTTACCACTGTAGGAAAAGTCAGGCGTGGTAAATGCTAATACCGAAGTTACCCCAAGTGGTACTGCAGTCCATAAAATCCATGGTCTAAACTTACCCCACTTACTGTTTGTTCTATCAGCTAATGCTCCAACTATTGGATTAAAGGCAAAAGCAGCAACAGTTCCAACNGTAAATATAATTTTGGTTGCATCATCCGCATTTAAGCCATAAATATCAGTGTAGAAATATGCTAAATATGTGATTAAAGTTTGGAATACAAGATTAGCTGATAAGTCTCCAAGACTATATCCGATCTTTTCTTTAATCGAGAGTGGTTGTGTTATCATAGTTTATTTAATAGTTGAAGTGTCAATATTCAACAGCTCAAAATATGCAGGCTTCTTTTTGTATTCTCTGTCAAACAATAATGGATAGTCCGTTCTACCTCTAATAGGGTTTTCATTTCTCCAAGTATATTTATCCGTTGTACCCCAAAAAGTTACTCTACTAATTTTATCATGATGCTTTACAAATAGCTCAAAAATCTCTTTATATCTCTTGGTTAATTTTTTTTGGATATTTTCAGGAATCCCAGATTGATACGGATCCCATTTTTTATCACCTTCAAGTTTTTTAAATTCTTCCCTTGCAATTCCTGCTAATTCGTAGGGATTTGGAATTACTGTTATATCAAGCTCGGTTATCATTACATCAACTCCAGTCGCTGCTAAATCAACAATTGTTTCTTCTATTTCCTTAATACTTGGAAAGTGAAGATCCCAGTGAGCTTGGATGCCGACAGCATCAATTCTAATTCCTTTATCTTTTAANGAGTTAATTATCCTAATTGCACCTTGTCGTTTCTTTGGCTTATATAGGTTGTAATCATTGTATGCAAGCTCAACATTCGGATCAGTATCATTTGCATATTGAAATGCTTTTTCGATATAGTCATCACCCATCATTTCAAGAAATAANGTNTNTCTNAGTGNNCCNTCATCATTCAAAGCTTCGTTAACTACATCCCACATATCGACCTTGCCTTTAAATCTTGTGACCATTTGAAATATGTGATTTTTTAAATGTCGGTTGAATTTAGCTTTGTCATTAATTTCCGAAACATATTCAGGAACTTGATTGTGCCAAACCAAGGTGTGGCCTAACAAGTACATGTTATTATCTTTGGCAAAATCTGTTATTTTCTGAGCATTTGAGAATGTAAATTTTGAATATTCTGGATGAGAGTGCATCCACTTCATTGAGTTTTCAGGAGTTACNGAATTAAAGTCNTNNGAGACGATTTCTAAAATCTTTTCATCTTTATCAATTAATTGATAATCTTCTTGATTTATAGTTGCTCCAATTAAAAAATAATCTTCAAATTTTTCTTTTAAACTTTCTGTTTGTTGTGAGCACATCATCAACGGAAAACATGCAAAAAATAAAAACAAAATATTTCTCATATTTCAATGATTAATTATTCTATAAATATACAAGAAAGGGCATTGTATTAATGCCCTTTCTTNATTATTGTTTATTTAATTTAATCTACTTNATTGCTAACTTGAAGGTTTTNNTTTTAGAATTATTTCCTTCNACGTTTACTATATAAATAGAACTACTTAAACTTGACAAATTCAGTAATGCTGAAGNGTCNTTCAAGTCTTGATTTAAGACCTCTTGACCAAGCATATTATAAATTTGAATNTTTGANAACATCTCCTCTGAAGTTACTCTTAATAAATTTGTCTCTTGATCAAATGAATAATCAATATTCTGTANAGTGAAGTCTTCATTACTCATTGTACTAGAAGTAACCGAAACATCATCGACATTTAAAACAAACATATCAGTAACATCATGGTGTCTAAATCCGATATAAACCAAGCCACCAGTNGCAGCTGAAATATCTAGTGATCTTTCAGCAAAAGTATTACCACAAGCATCGCCACCATTAGCAATAGTTTCATTGTAACTAACAGATCCGTTTATCAAATCATTATAGTTATTAGATGATCCAACATATACAGAGTAGTTTTCTTGACACCACGCAGGGTCAATACCTCTAACCTTCCATTCTAATAATGCATCTGAATGATCTGTTAAATCAATAGGACCCATTATTACCCAATTGTCAGGGGTCAATGCTCCTAATCCAGAGACCCATGATGCAGAAGCAGCAACATTATTTCCTTCACCATCAATATCAGTATAGTTAACATAATACCAGTAATTTCCATCAGCGTCATTATCATAGAATGTTTGACAAGTAGTCCATGCAACAGGGTCATTGAAATCATTTAGATATGGAAGTGAGTAACTACTTGGGCATGTAGTAGTTGTCCATGCATCAGGACCGTCATTACCGTTGTCTGTCCAGTCTGAATAATTATCATCTCCACAAANAGATCTNATTGTAAANTAGTATGTAGTATTTGACTCTANGCCCGTCAGTGTATGAGGGAATGAATCAAACTCATATACAGTTGCAGTACCATCACCNGGTGTAAATGTAGAAGTACTATATTCAATTTGATATCCGATAACTCCATCTTGGTTATTTCCGTCAAATATAGCTCCNTCACCTGTCATTGACCAAGAAGTGATGTCTGGCGCCGGACATGGTCCAGCTGAACATTCAACAAATGGNTANGGACANCCTGAATCACATGTTGTTGTTGAGCCGTCAGTACAGTTAACTTCACCATACGTCCACGCTCCCTCAACTTTATATGCCCAAGAATCCATGTATTCCCAAGCTTCTCCGGTACCATCAACATCAACATCACCGAATACTTCGATAACACTTCCGCCAAAGTAAAGCTCAATAGCATCATCACCATTTTGTGAAATATCACTACTTGCTTCTAGTACCTGATCGAATCCAGTCATTCCATAAGCTTCCATAGCTTCTGGAGATCTTGCAATTAATATATGTTGACCAGCAGTAGCTGAACCTTCTGGGAAGAAATACTCTTCACCGTCAGTACCACCACCGTTGTTAGCAACACCTATTCCATAGTTAGACAGGTCAGCAATATCTGCAGTAACTAGTACATGTATTGCTTTACCGTCAGAACCAGCACTTGGAACTGTAAAGTCAATGATACCTTGTAGTACCATCATACCATCTTCTGAAGCTGCACAACCTACACCATCACCAGAGCAATCTCCAAAGCAGTGTAATAAGTATGTGTCACCGTCAAATTCTGGTAGGATTCTATCATTGTAGTTATTTACATCAGCACATTCTTGGCCAGCTAAGTCTTCTTTAGCACCCCAGTCACCACCGTCACCAGGTCCGTTTAAGAATATATAGTTAGATCCAATTTGATCTGTATTAACTTCAAGTGTAACTTCATATATTCCGTCTCCATCATCATCAGACATTAGGTGACCTTGTGCATTTCCAAATCCACCACCACCTAAGTACATACCACTATCACCAACGGTAATATTAGCTGTATCAACAGCAAATGTTACATTGTAAACTTGACCAGGTGTTTCACCAGGACATAAGTTCCAGAATACTGTTTCTAATGTCATGTCAGCACCAGCGACTGTAAATGCTCTGTTGGTATATGTACCATCAGTAACCGTACAACCTTCAACAGCTCCGATTGATCCAAATTCCTCCTGAACACTCCATCCGTTAATAGTGAACTTATATTCATAGTCACCATCTTCTAATGCAACTGTTACAGTCCAAATTCCGTCTCCATCATCGTCGTTCATTGGAGTACAGTCTCCACACCATCCAACAAAGTTACCGTTTAAGTAAACGATATCACTGTCAGCTAATCCTCCAGGATAGTTACTCATGTTTACGTTGAATGTAACGTCATAAGTAGTTGATGGAGCAGGACATTCACCTGTACCATTACCTGAACATTCNCCAAAGCAGTGTAATAATGTATAATCTTCTTCTCCTACTGGATCTAAGATTCTATCATCATANTTGGCTGGATCAGCACAATCTTGACCATTTAAATTTTCTTTAGTTCCCCAGTCAGATGAACCGTTAGGGCTATTAAAGAATATGTAGTTTCCTGTAGTACCAGGTGCTAAAGCAATAGTAGTTTCCCAAACACCGTCACCATCATCATCNGATAATGCNTAAGCGTCAGAACCACCAAGAACTCCACCACCAACATAGATACCATTTGCACCTACTTCAATGTTTTCAGTGTTTACACTAAATGTAACATTTGTTGTTGCTGCAGGGCAAGTAACAGCAAAGTCAAGTGAGTANCCACTNATAGAACCATCAGAATCAATTTCTACTGTNATTGTACCATCAGAAGAAGTAATTGCCTGACCAGTATGGTCACCAGAAGCATTATATAACTCGTTTCCAGCACCATCTCTGATGATAAGGTAATCATAACCGCCTTCTGTTTGACCTGTAACCGTTACAGTTACTTCTCCACCAGGATTAGAAGCACTAAATAATGTTCCAGACTCATTGTTACCGTAAGTATATGAATAAGTTTCATCACAAGCTACCATTCCGTCAAATGTTGAGAATTCAACAGTTGCAGTTACAGCAGGATCTAATGAAGCGTGAGCATCGTCAACTAATTCAAANACAATNGAATGATCACCGTTNGGTAANTCANTTAANGTAAGATCATCAGCACTGTAAACCATNACAGTAGAGCCACCATTTAAAGAGTAGTGGATGTGTCCATCAACACCNGTATCACCAGCTGCACCAACTGTAAAGTTGTCAATTGTGAATGAGAATGTAGCAGAAGCTCCATCTGTTGAAGCAGAAACTTCCATTGCAGGCTCAGTNGGNGCTTCAGCAATTGANACATCATCAATATACCATTCNGANGCGTAATCTCCTACATATTGGAAAGCNACAGTCACAGAAGATTCAGTTGGAAGAGCATATGTGTACTCAACCCATGTATCTTCAGTACCAATAGTACTATTAAGAGTTGTCCATGTAGCAGTAGTAGCATCACCTGAATAATCAGTTGAATAAAGTACATTATGTGCCTCAGCCCATGTTACATAGTTAACATTGTCAAAATAAATTAACTGTGGAGCAGTTGCACCTGAAAGATCAAACGTAGGAGTAATCATCCAGTTGTTGTAGCCAGATGCACCATTCGCATCATCGTGGAAAATCGATTGTGAACCGCTATTGGCTCTTGATGTCGATAAAGCCCAGTTAGCGTCAGTATCTCCAGCTTGTGTAAATGTCCAATCAGAACTTACTTCTGATGCTTCAAAACCATCAGACCATGGCATTGTTGCCGTTGGTGTTGATGAAGCAGCTTCAGTGTATATAAACGTGAACGAATCTAAATGAAGATTTTGTGCCAAACCTGCATTCGCTGCACCGTTTTTGTAAACCTGAATTTTGTAGTTGTTAACATTTTCGTTAACCCAAGTACCAGTTGTTTCAGTCCATTCACCATTGGCACCAGTGTTACCTTCTACTAAGTTCACTTCTAAAACATTATCCCAACCACCGTCAGCATTTTGTTCTTTNATTGTAAACTTTGGTGCACCNTCAGTGTAGTCAATTGACCCACCAGTCCATCTGTGAAAGAAAGAATAAGTGTATGTACCAAGCGCTAATTCACCAACTTCTTGAGCAATAAACTCACCATTGGAACCATTAGTTTTGTAGGTTTTAAACATTCTGTCTCCAGAATGAGTAGGGCCGTGGCTGTTATTCGAAGGAGCATAATTTAATCCAGCTCCCGAAGTCCATCCACACTGAGTTGTNCCATCATAGGTACCACCACCCCAAGAAAAACAACCAGCACCGGAACCGGTCCATCCACTAGAAGTGTCAACCATACCGTTGCTGTTCGCAAGTAAGTCGTCACCGACATTTTGCGAGTTTAAGTTAAGACTAACTAAAAGTAGGAAAGAAAAGAATAGTCCCTGCCATAATTTTATGTTAGCTAAAAATTGAGTAGTTTTCATCATAAATTTAGTTTTTGATTATTAAATACTTTTTTTATGCGCACTCCAAGATTTCATTTTGTCCTCTCCGAGTACCGCATTGAGTTTCCCCCACAATCTATTTTGAAGTTTCTTTAGTTCAGCTCTCATTATAAGTTTATCATTTTTGAAAGTTGTACGAATTTTTTGAGCATCAATAAATCTTTTGAGTTGAATATGATAAATTTTTTCAGATGTTTCTTCATCTAAAGATAGAACCATAGTCATTTCATCAGAAATTTTCTTTGCTCTGTCAATAAGTCCATCCTGAGAATAAACAGAGAGCGAAAACGTTAGAGAAAAAAATAAAATGTAAAGTATCCTCATACAAATTAATATAGTCGCGTAAGATACTAAAATTTATATATTAATCAAGAATAATATAATTTTTATTTGATATTATTTTCATTTTCTTAAAACAGGCTAAGTTTTTATAAAAAAAAATCAATCTTCAATGGTAGGAATTGATAATTTTTAAAGTATTTTCTTTCCATGTGATGCCTGGTTGCCATTTTGGAGCTTTTACCTCCTCAAGGTAATTATCTAGTATTTTTTCTAATTTTTTAGTTAGTCTTTCATTAATATAAATTTTTGAAAGATCAATGCTTTCGCTGATATCATTTTTAACATCATACAATTTTGTNTCATTATTATCATAAAACTTTATCAATTTATAATTGTCAACTATTATAGCAGAGTGGGCTCTTTCTAANGCAATTTTATTTTCATAAGGCACATGAAAAATCAATCCTTTTGTTTTCCTAAACACNTTATCACTTTTATTGAATAATAATTTCTTAAAACTACCACCATCCAAGTTCTTTCTNTTTAATATTTTATTTCCTGCAATATCTGAAATNGTNGGNAANAAATCTGAAAATGAAATTGGTGTTTCTGCATATCTTCTTTCATTAATTCCAGGNCCCATAACAATAAAAGGAACNCTTATACCACCTTCCATTGCATCCCATTTTCCCCTTTGTAAAGGAAAATTATAACTCTGTTTATAATACTTTCGCGGGGTTACAATGGGAACTGATCCGTTATCCGAAGTATAGATTACATAGGTATTTTCAGTAAGATTTAGTTCTTCAAGTTTATCTAGTATTAATCCTACACTTTCATCTAAATCAAAAGTCATAGCTGCAAGACCTAAATTATTGTGAATTTCACCATTATTCTTGTTTTTAAATTTTTGGTATGTTTCTTTTCGCGCTACAAAATCTGAGTGAATAGCATAGTGAGAAATTTGAAGAAAAAAGGGTGTATTANTCTGTTTATTTTCTTCAATAAAATTTATTGCTCTTTTTGTTATACTAAAGATTTTTTTTGGATCTGATGATTCGTTGTTGCTCCACTGAAGTTTATTAGAATTATAATTAAAAACACCGTCTTTATTTTTTGTTGGTCCATCACTCTTGTCATAACCAATATTCTCTGGTGTAGAATCCATACCCCATTTTCCAAAATGTGCGGATCTATATTCCGAATTAATTTCTTTTAGTTGCTTTGGAATTGAAAGTTTGTTGTGATCAATGTGATCGGTGTTCATACCAACCCTAATCATTTTTAGTCTTGCCGGAGTTTGACCAAATTGAATACTGTATCTGGAGGGTGCACATACAGGTGCACTTGCGTATGCATTTGAAAATATGACACCCTTTTCAGCAATTCTTTCAATGTTAGGAGTCTCATAAAAGTCACTCATAGATAAATCATTATCATTAATCATTTTTACAGATGTACCATTCCAGCCTTGGTCATCCGCTAGAATGAGAATGAAATTAGGATGATTGCTATTTGATTGTAAATGAGTAAACTGATAAAATAGGAGGAATATCGAAAATAAAATATGTTTTAGCATGTACCTAATCTATTTCACTATTGGTAGATGTCTCAACAATAGGTATTGGCCATGTGTAGTCTTCAGCCTGTCTAGCTCCGTCAGTGTCACCGTAAACAAATCGGCAATATTCATCATANACTCCAAATCTCGTTAAATCAAAAAACCTATGTCCCTCCATATAAAGTTCAACACCTCTTTCTCTTAAAATTTCTTCCCTAAATTGTGTTATGGACATTGCTGAATAGTCTATTTCATTCATTTCGACTCTAGACCTTAATATGTTAATGTCTGTATTTGCTGCTGAGGGATCAGAAAGAATTTCAGCACTGGCTTCAGCTCTCATCAAATATACATCAGCAAGTCTTATTACGTGCCAATTTTGTCTACTTGTGTATTCGGTAGTGGCCTCAGTATCAATATATTTTGCAGTCCATACTTGCCAAAGTGTTCCCAAGGTATTTCCTGTTTCAAGATTTGTTGGTATATAGCCAGTGCTCCATGGATTGATATTGAATTGTCTGGTGGCAGTTTCATATTGAGTAATTATTGAATTTTGATATCTATTGTCAAACTTATCAATCATATTATTGATAAATAATGGTTTTAACTTGTTATTTCCTCCAAATCCACTTCCAGAAAGACCTGCATTTCTTGGTGTAAAAAGATTTGATACTGCAGTACCTTGACCGGTAAGTGAAGATCCTTGCACATCAAAAATCATTTCTTGATTATTTCCATTATCTGCATCAAAAATTGAAACCCAATCATCAAGAGATGATGAAAGACTAAAACCTTGTCCAGAAATTGCAGCATCACATTGGTCTTTTGCGTATTGATAATAATTTTGATAGGTTTCTGGGAATTCTAGATAAAGTTCATTTCCAAGAATTCCTTCATTTGCAGTTCTTTTACATGATGCTATTCTGGTGTAAACTTTAGCTAGTAGGGCATGAGCAGAAGTGTTGGTTGCTCTCCCCAAGTCATTAATATAATTACCTCTAGATTCATTTCTGCCCCAACAGTGTAATGATGCATAGTTTAAATCATCAATAATTGAATCATANATTTCAACAATTGAGGATACTGCGAGGCCTTGATCATCACCGGCTTCAACAGGCGTAGTTCTCAATGGTACTTCACCAAAACATCTAACTAAATTGAAATAGTGGAGTGCTCTAAGGAATTTTGCTTCTCCAATAATTCTATTTTTCAATTCCTCGTCCATTTCAATTTCGGGTACATTAGCAATTACATTGTTTGCATCCCTTATTCCTAAATATAACTCTTTCCATAAATTGTTTAAGCTCTGATTTGTTGAGGTTACAATTCCTCTTTTAAACTCATTATATAGATATGTTGAAAGTCCTTGATCTGATGAAGCAAAAAGGGTAGGCAAGAATTGTTGCTTATAATACCCCATTCCACTTTTCAGTCTTGCATAAGCAGCTGTTAATGCTGCAAGAGCATCAGTTTCATTTTGATAAAAATTTTCAGTACTAGGCTGAGTAAATGGCTCTTCTTCAAGTACATTACATGAGCTGATCGTAAAAAAGACCAGTAAAATCGATAAGTGATATTTTAAATTTTTCATATTCTAGTAATTCAATTTTAAACCAACTAATAATGACCTTGTGCCTGGATATGTTCCAAAGTCAACACCTCTTTTTTGTGGATTTTTTGTGTAGGTTCTAACCTCTGGATCATAACCAGGATAATCTGTCCAAACAATTAAATTTTGACCAGCCAAATAGACCCTCATATTTTTACCGTTCTTTAGATCAAAATTATATCCAATATTGATGTTCTTTAATCTTATGAATGACCCATCATATATGTTTCTATCCGATGAAATTGCTCTAGATCCTGTTTCTATCATTGCTCCTGGATGAATTGCCGAAGTCAAATTTCCAAGGGATTCATCATAAACATAATTCCCGTTTTCATATGATAAGGGAGCTATCCAAGAATTTGCATANGAAGANCTTAAAATATTTGTAGTTTTTTGAAGTCCACTTAACTGCCAAGAATCAACCCAAAATAAATCACCACCNTTTTGACCTGTAAATAAAATATTAGCATCCCAATTCTTANANGTAAAATTATTTGAAATAGAGTAGGTGAAGTCNGGATTNGGATCCCCAATTTTNACATAATCATCAAAGTTTATTTCTTGAATTTCTAAAGGCTGACCTGAGTCATCNANNTCCACATGATGATTTATGTATTTAATTTCGCCGGGAGCTGCTCCAGCAATTCCGCTTGCATTTGCTTCTTCCCATGATGAGTACACGCCATCAGTTTCTGCACCCCAGTAAATTCCAAGTGGTTGATCAACCATAAATAGGATAGGATATGCCTGAGAAAATCCAATTGAAGGGCCTAATTGAAAGTCTAAATTAGAATTTAATTTTTTTAACTTATTTCTGTTAATCCCAACATTGGCATTAAATGTCCAGTTTAAATCATTTTTATTTATAATAATTCCTTCAATATTAAAATCTACNCCTTTATTTTCTACCTCTCCAAAATTGTCTACTCTGCTTGTGTAGCCATTNGAAGGAGGNAGTTGAACATATTGTAGAAGGTCATGGGTTAACTTGTGATACAAATCAACCGTTAAATTTAGCTTGGAGTCATAAAGACCTAAATCTACTCCAAAATTAAATTGATCTGTAGTTTCCCAAGTCAAATCATCATTAGCTAAATTTGACTCATAAAATCCTGTTATTATTTCATCATTAAAATTGTATCTAATTGGTGTCATCAATGCAAGAGACTGATAAGGGTTAATAGGATTACTACCTATTTTACCGTAGGATAACCTAAATTTTAATTCATTTAAGTTCTCATATTTTTCAAATAATTTTTCTTTTGACGCAAACCAGGAAAATGCTAAAGAAGGGAAAATTGCACTCTTTTTGTTTGTAGCAAATTTGGAGGATGCATCAAGTCTTGCATTGATGTCTACAAAGTATTTTCTCTTGTAATTATAACCTACACGAAATAATGTTGAAAGTAAACCCACTTCCCTAAACTGAGTGATTGGGACTAAAATTTCCTCTGCAGAGGTAAAATTATAAAATGATGTAGCGTCTGTTCCAAATCCTCTAGCTTTATTAAATATTGATCTAATTTCATTTTTTTCAAAAGTACCTACCAGTGTTGCATCAATTCTGTGATTTTCAAATCTATTTCTATATCGAAGATTGGCTTCTGCATACAATTTACTATTCTCTAAAAAAGCTTGAGATGCTTCTCCATTTGTATTTCTTCCTCTTGTTGTGTTGAGTGGATAATAATTATCTCTGTTACTTTTTTGAAAATTATATGATCCCTTTAAAGTTCCAGTTAATTTTGGTGTGATTTTTCCAACAAGCTGAATTGTTTGTCTAAAAGATGTCGACTCTTTGATATCCATTACATATCTAGCTAATGTATATGGGTTTGAAACAACATTTCCCTCATTAAGAGCAGCGTAAATATCATCATCTTGTCCAGGTTCTAATAAAGAAAAAATTGGCTGAAATTGTAAGGCTTGGGACACAACACCTCTTTGTTGGAAAATTTCACCGTTTCCTACCGAGGCTGCATTTCCTTTTTTATGTGTGAAATAAGTTTTGGAATAAACATCAATTTTATCATTAAATGCTTTTCTTTTAGCATTCATATTATAATTAATTGTCTTATTATTAGAATTTATGATAACACCTTCTTGGTTGTTGATCCCAAGACCCATAGAAATATTCCTTTTAAAATTTCCACCCCTATAATTTAAATTATATCTGTTGCTTAATGCCACCCTGTATGTTTCGTCTTGCCAATTTGTATTGACCCCTGTTGATTGTGGATAGGGTAGTTCATATTCAATTATTTCTGGGAAATTACTAGTGTTTATAGTTTGACTTCCATCAAAAGGTCCTCCGATTCTGTTAGGATCAGTTATTTCCTTAAAAATTTGATTTAGCACTCTTTGATTCATATAACTTTCAAATCCAAGACCATCTAAAACATTAATATTATTTCTTACAGTTGTTGCATAGCTCTCGTAGCTAACAGAAATTTTATCTGCGCCATCTTCATCATTAGCAGTTTTAGTTGTAATCAAGATAACACCATTTGCTCCCCTGGCGCCATATATAGCTGTTGCTGCAGCATCTTTGAGTACTTCTATTTTATCAATATCATTAGTATTAATAAAACTAAGTGAACTTTGTGACTCTCCACTACCATCCATTCCTTGTGCATCTGTAAGAGGGTCAACCGGTATTCCATCTAATACATACAAGGGTTGAGTTCCACCTAAAATTGAATTGGTTCCCCTGATTGAAATTCCAGATCCACCACCCGGCTCAGAACTTTCAGATACCACAAGTCCTGAAACTTGTCCTTGTAATATACTTTCCACACTTCCACTTCTGTTTTTTTCAAGTTGTTCAGATTTTATCTGAGTTATTGATCCAGATAAATCCTTCTCACTTATATCAAAATAACCTACACTCACGGTAACTTCATCAAGTTCATTAAGATCAGTTTCTAAATAAATAGAGATTGGTGAGGTTAATATAGGTAACTCAATCGTTTTCTTNCCGATNTAAGAAATTTGAATATTATCCCCGATTTTTAATAAAATTTCAAAATTTCCGTCAAAATCTGAGATAACTCCTGATTCAGAGCCAACCACCTGAATTGTTGCACCAGCAAGAGGAATATCAGTTTCTTTTTCAAAAACCTGCCCTTTTAAATTTAATTCTTGGGATATAAGATTTACGGAAAATAAAAGTGTTATGTATAAAATGTATTTTTTCATTATTGTTTTTTAATCTGGGTTTTTAACCACCAGTCTCTGTCTGGATTATACTTATATTTTTTTTGTAATCTTTTTGATTCACTCCTCAATTCTTTTTCAATTTCGTCATAATCTTCATCATTTATCAAATTATTCATTTCACCTGGATCATTTATTAAATCGTAAAGCTCATCAATATCATTTTCTAAAAAATTATCAACTAATTTAAAGTTTTTTGTTCTCACAGCTAATTGATCTGGGCCAGCATACGGCCATGCATCGTCAACATAATATTCAAACAATATTGATTTTCTCCATTTTTTCACGTTTTTTCCCCTGATTAAATCAAGCATTGATTCACCCTGCATGTACTCAGGTTTATTTATTCCAGCAAAATCTAAAATAGTTGGTGCTAAATCAATATTTAAACATTGTTCACTTACCTCTGAATTTTTTTTAATAAGTTTTGGATATCTGATAATCATGGGAACCCTAATAGAATTTTCATAAGCAAGTCTCTTGTCTTTAAATGTGTGTTCGCCCATAAAGTAACCATTATCACTACTGTATATAATTACCGTGTTATCTAATTCACCAATTTTTTCAAGGGTTTCAATTACTTTTCCAAGAGATTCATCAACTGCAATCAAGCTTCTCAATAATTGCATATTTTTATACTTATTTATTGGCCATTTTTTTTCTTTAAGGGTTTCAGGTATTTCGTCACCTTCATTCCACTTAAATCCAAAAGTTTTTCTTCTTTGCCATTCTGGTTTTCCTTCGAATGTTTCTTTATGCATATTATGAGGAGGTTCAGGAAGTTTTTCACCTTTAAACAACTCTTTGTGTCTTGGTGCTGGAAGGTGTCTTTCATGTACTGCTTTGTGCCAAAGGTTCAAACTGAAAGGTTTGTTTGAATCTCTTTTGTTAACTAGCCAATCAATGGTTTTTTGTGTTAGTATATCAGTGATGTAACCCTCTTCTTTAGTCTCAACTCCATTATCATTTACATCAGGATTAAAATATTGTCCCTGACCTATAAAACTGTACCAATAATCAAACCCTGGTCTTATGTGATCTTTGCCTCGCTTATGAGCCATATGTATTTTGCCAATATGCGCTGTTTCATATCCATTTTCTTTTAAATGAACCGAGTATGGAGCAAATGAACCCCAGTCAGGATCAACGTGCTTATTGTTTTGATTAACTCCATGAATATGAGGGTAAGTTCCTGTTAAAAAACTTGCTCTTGACGGAGAACATATAGATTGAGTAACAAAAAAGTT
>FUFK010075237.1_pt1 | contig 29115 bp, 17 predicted proteins | sample 1021851 | NCBI WGS metagenome assembly FUFK01 (sample SAMEA51879418, study PRJEB19060) | metagenome
CCCCCCAGTTGCTCTACACCCCGTTTTATAGAATTCCAGAAGGTTTTTGATACAAGTTGGCGGGATGCCGGCAAGATTGCTTGCGCAATTCGCGGAAATGTTCGGTAGGTCGAAATTAGGTTTAGTTGCTTATACTTTATAGACGTTCAAATCTTACTCTTTTTCCTGGACGGATATCATAATCATTTCCTTCTTGCATTTCCTCAAGGGTGCGCGGTCCCCTTCCAAAAAACGATTTACGGATAAGCCGACCTACGCGGCTTATCATTGTGCCCGGAGGACGACTCGAGGTAGTCCACTCCGGTGCTACATCTTCAGCCTTATCCTTCTTCATACGATCCAACACATCTGTTGCATGCTCTGCAAGCGGGTTAAATTTTTTCGTCTTGATCGTCACTTGATCTCCTTGCGTTTCGTACGGATTTTTGAACATGGAAACGACATCTCCTTCGGTGCGAATATCTGTTTGGTTTTTTCCTCTTTTTTGCTTGAAAACATCTTGGGGCCGGGTGGCCTTATTCAATGTTATAATCTCCTTACTATCTCCCCCAACCTTTTGTGCTAATAGACCGCCTTGACTATGTCCAATGGTAGTAATGTTTTCAGCGCCATACTTTTTCTCAGCCTTTCTTTGTGTCTTTTTGGCTTTTTTGTATCTACCCGTCAATTCATAACCTTTGTCTCCAAGTGCACCATACACAGCATTATTAAACCAATCTTGTGCTGTGCCTACGGTACCTCGATGAGAAACGACTACTTTTCCTGTTTCATTATGCACATACACCTTTTGTTGGTTGGTAGACAACTTACTGTCCTTCCTCCAACCTGGAGGTGTTGCTTCCCCATAGGACCCGTCCAGAAGACCTTTAATAGTTTCAGCATCCAAACCTTGACTACCCACAGTTTCAGACATGATGGGTTCTTGGATAAATCTTCTTAACGTTAATAAAATAAAAAAAAAACATAAAACTTATCAAGGGCAAAGTATTTTATATTTTTTTACCTTGATTTTATAATGATATATCAAATTAGAACTTCCCACCATGGCAGCGCGCACCGCATCTGCGATGGCCCAGCGGGGCACGCGTCGTAGCAATGGGCGACGCGAGGCCCCAAAGCGCATGAACCCACTGCGACAAACAATTGCTGAAAATGGTGCAGGCGGCATGGTCTTTGACAACGAGTTTATGGGCGGCCAGCAAGCCAAGCGTAATCGTTCTCTCGAATTCGAGGAGCAGGCCAAAAAGCCCTTGGCTCTTCGACAAATCAATTACCCTATTTTTTCTACCTCCGCACAGGCAGATACCAAGTCTGCGGATGGGTCAAGCTTTCAAGTGTCTACGGACAAGATTCCCATTCGAATTCCTTCTTCTGCTTCCAATGTGTATGCTAGCTTACTCAAGGCGAGTGTGCCTTACAAGTGGCCCAATTACTCGTCTTCGGAGTCGCTTGTTGTTCAGGCTGAAATGCCAAGAACCGTGGAAGTTGGAACTACTCCTATTCCAAACGCTCTTACTGCAGTTACTACAGCTCCCATCATATGGGAGATCAGCAACTTCATTAGCGGTGGTAATGCGGGGACAGTGGATCTCCTCGACTCGACGGGAGCAAACCCCCTTGCACGAACGGGCGGTAGTTTGCTTTACATTCGACAGGTGGATGATGTCCTGGATCGTGGGTACACATTTATTCGCCTTAATCACGCAGGTGGTGCAGCTACGTTCAGCATTCCTGCATCTCAAGCCATTGGACCGAGTCTTACGGCTTCTACCTACGCTTTCACATTGACTATGAGCTTTCGTCTTTTAGATAATCAACCAGTTTTTAACACCGTCGGGGATCGCCTGATTACCATCAAAAGCACGGACGCCTCAAAGTTTATTGCTCTGCGCACTGCAGGCCCTCACTTTGAGATGATTGTACAGGACGGATCTGGCAATCCAACATCGAATGTCATTGCTCGACTTGTGAATGTTGCTGTGGGAACCATTTACCACATTAGCATTGCTGTGGATCATAACCGGAACCTTGAGATGTGGGTCAATGGCATCCGCACTCGAGCTGGCCTTCTCCCCTCCTTGGACATTACTACTCTTGATTCTATCTTGATTGGAGAAGACACCTCTGCGGAATCCCAATTTCTCATGACGGAGCTTCGTCTGCATCAAGGCACAGTTCTTGACTTTGCAAATCTTCGTGCAGAGCATGACGAACTGATGCGCAAGTACCTTACACCACGTCAAGCCAAGGCCCATCTTGTGTACTTTCTTTCCTTCAATGATTTTTCTGCTGGTGAAAGTTTTCGAACCGACCTTGCAACAGATCTAGGGACTTTGCCAGATTCCCGTAATCGACGACCCAATGTTGCCTTACGCTCTCACAAGAATACTGCAGACTCCAACAAGACTAATTTCTTTACGCATACGCTTGCAAACAATCAAGCTTTTGTGGAACATGATGCTACTGCATCTTTGGGAAGCAATACGGTGGCACGACAAAATGCAGGCACAGCAGTAGAGCCCTTTGGAAACAATGATCAAAACGATCAAGGAACATTTGCACACCATGTGCTTGGGATTGCTGCGGAAGCAGAGCCAAACACATTCTTCTTTGGGTATGCTCGTTTGGGAGATAGAACTACACACCTATCTGATATTGCGAATCGTCTCAAGTCAGATGCGCTGGATCAAGCAGCCTTTTCTAACGTTTCTGACATTTCTGTGATTCTACTCCAAGATCGACATTACAAAGATAATCTCTCATTTGGGCGCACGCAAACTGTTTCAACACATGTGCTTGCGGTTTTTGATGAAATCAAAAGTGCATTGCCTAACGCTTCTGCAAAGTTGTTTGTGTCTCAATGCTCGGATTCTATTTTGAACACAATGGCTTCCATGTTGGAGAAAAATCGCTCGGATGTACAAATTGTTGGACAAATACCTGCAGCCAGTGATTTTACCAATGCAGAGTTGCTCACTCTAGCCCAGGAGATGTACGATGCAATTTCGAAGAGCGCGGATGGAATCAAGATCGAGGTGGAAACGGTCAAGCCTACGCTAACCTTTTCGTCTTCCACAACATCGGCGAGCGATACCTATGCAACATATCTGACAAATGCTTCTTTCCTCCTGCAAAGTAATCAACCAACATCTTTCACTGGATTTTCTGCAGCACCGGAATTTGCAGACGGCTTTCAAGTGCAAAAGATTACAAACTGGGTGGATGTCACTAGTGGCAATTCACACACTCTTGTGCGAGAAGGCACCGACAATGTTCGAGTTGCAAAGACCGGGGGCAATTCCTACGGCGTTCTTATTACCGGCCCTCGGTTAATGGAATCCCCGACTAACACTAGCGTCTTAGCACAATTCAACACTGCAATCGGTTCTGCTCCATACAACACTTCAAACGCACAGCGTGGACTTTTTCTTGCGGTGGACTTGAGCGGCACGGGTTGGAACTCAAACCTTGGTCAGCACTATGATATTTGCAAAGTTTTGAACAACAATGATACGTTTGGAAAAATACTTCGAATTGATCGTGTTAGTGGTCAATGGAGAATGATGTTGCGTCAAGGCAATGGAAATGTTGATGGTAATACTGGAACTGCCAATAGATTTACTGAAGGAGCAAATGATGTAGCAGAGAGAATCAACCTGAACAAGCCTTTTGTAATTGGCATTCTATGTAGACCACAAGCTCCAGGTGGAGCAAATGCTGACTTTGTTAGAAGAGCTATTATTGCAGCTCAAAAACACGATGATGGTACCATAGTCCAGCGTATGGTTTACAATTCTGGGATCAACCACACGGAGAATCCTTTTTCTAATTTCATGCGTTTGAGGATTGGATCGAACAGTAATCCCTCTAACTACAAAGCAATCTACTACGAAATTTTTACCGCCAACAATACAGGCCTCGACTTTCCTATAGGCGATGCTAATGTGATAAACAGCATTGCTTCCAAGTATTTTCCAGCGGCTGCAAATCCCATTGTGGATGTCCATTCTCTAGACACCACGAATTACCTGACTACGGTTGGATCTGCGCGGTCTACAAAAGAGGTGTTTGTGCCTCCTGGTTCATACAGCACAGTTCAGTCGTACATCGACAAGGCTGAGACGGAAATCAACGCGTCGCTTCTCCAGACCTCTGGTGTTTCCAATGTCCTTGATCTCGATATCGAGTCTACCAGTTTATCTGGTGGGTCCATGATCACTTACGATTTGAAAGCATCTTTAAACAAAGTTATTGAAGGGAACGCCTTTTCGTCCACGGAAATTGAATCTGTGGCCTATGGTCTTGTGAACGAGCGGGTCAACCAAGCTATCGACACTTTCATTCAGGATCAGTTTGCGAATCGAACGACCATTGTACAAGAAGCTGGAGACTTTGTGATTGTTGGAGATACAACAACTACAGGCTTCACTTGGCAGTGTGTTCTTATCATCGACAAGCGCACATTGACCGTATACCCGCCTACGGTCCTTGGAGACTTTACCCATGGAAGTATTGACACGGATAACATGAAGCTTCGGTCAATGTCTGCGGGTTTAGACGCCACTGGAGATGCCGTATGTGTGTTTGCCTACGAGGACACCACCGCTCGCTATGGCACCAAGCTTTTAAATCTCACCGACAATACTTTGATCCATACGCAAAACCTCACGGCAACAATTACCGATTCTATGCAGGTTGCATGGGACGATGTTGGAAAGCTACAATACTTTTTCATTACTCGGAACTCCGGACAAATCAAATTGTACAGGTATCTGCAGTCCCATGGCAACGACCAAAGTGTTTCGGCTATTGATGTAGCAAATCTTCCTGCAAATTACAAATGCATTTCCTTTGCGTCGGGACAAGCACCCGGTGGTCTAGCTGGCAATAACAGCCTCTTGTTTTGCATGAGACACCAATCCAACAATAACGATTATACGTTTGAGTTTAAAATTCTTGCTTCGGATAACGTTCAAACTAACATAGACGCTGAAATTCCTGCCATTGTCAATACAGCAGCTACGGCAGCCGAGAACCCGACGTCTGAACATCACGACATGAAAGTTCGTGTTTCTCCCTCTGGAAATCTCGCAGCAATCACCTTTCCCGGAAATCATGCAAGCCGTGCGGTGGTTGTTTTTGATTTGCGCTCAGCACAAAACTTCGCCGTCATATTGGAAAAAGACTCCCCTGGCCACGGCACGTACGGAGAGCCAACAGACGTCTCTTTTCATAAAGTTGTGCCTGATAACTTCTCCGTCGTCTACAGTAAGGGATCTGTGGAAACCTACAGCCTAACCACTGGCACTCGTAACCACTTTTTCCAAGTCATTCCTGATCCCACCGGAGGTGCTTTGGGTTTCACTAACTTTGTGGTAACACAAGTCACGAACAGTGTTACGGCTGAAAATTTCGATCACACCTTTTTCGTAGGGGACTTTGCCTCCTACCTGGAGGCTGGAGCCACTGTCAACTTAAGCCAGCCTGACATACTCCATCGTACAAGCGCTGTAGCTAATCCAGAACTCATCGCATCTTTTTTCGAAAACCGTGAATTGCCTACGCAGATTACTGTCAAACTCGGTAACCTTCTTCAGCACTTGGATGAGACTTCGAGTGGAGCTGCACAGGTTTCTGGTAACATGCTATCGGATGCACGCGTCGAAANTGCTTTTGACTTATTCCCGTCGGACCAGCGACCCACGGACCAGCTTTCCGCAAACAAGTCCTTTACCATCCCAATTCCAAACGGTTCTTATTCCTCGCAAACTTTGGTGGACACAATTAACTTGGAGATTATCAAGCAGGATTCTACAATGCCATTTCCACTGCTCAATGTTTTAAATTTCGAAGCGTTAGAAAAATTGAGCTTTGCGGCTACTTTATCCTTAAACTTCCAGGACAACTTTCCACGCAAAGTTACACTCACTTATAACAAGACCAGTGCCTCCGATATCACCACGATCAAAGATCTCGCAAGTTTGATTGGGTGGGATTTGTCTACGGGGGATATCTCTCTCACGGCCACTTCGAATACACCGCGCATCGTGTACTCGGGAATCTTGTCCAACAAGTACAACTTTGATCAAATCAAAAACCTTTTCCTTCTCACCAACTTTGCACGCTCAGGTCTGAATACCTTGCGCGAACCGTCTCAAATTTTAGCAAAGATCCCCGTGAACGTGGAGCAAGGACAATTGATTGTCAGTGAGCCTAGCGTGCCCCTGCGCGTGAACGCCTACGATAACTTGCGGGACGGAGAGGGCACAAGACTAGAGTTTTCGCTGGTGGACGAGAACGGTACCCCCATCAACATCGGTGCAAGCACATCATGGAGCGTGAACGTACTCATCGAGTGGGAGCAAGACATCGATCCGACGCGCCTGATGCAATCCCAAACGGACACCAAGTTCGCGTAATCAAGCAAATTTATGATCGCATCCTCGATGGGGTCCAAGGACGCTACGGCAATCAAGTCACCTCGGACCAAGAACTTCGCGAAATGATGAACCACTACAAGCTCACCCCGGGGGAAGTGGGGTCAAAAGGGGACTTTGAGAGTATGGTGGATAATAAGGAAAATGTTCTTTATGGTATATATAATACGGACCACCACCCTCCGGGTACGCACTGGTTTTGTGTCTATGATGGTTATGTGTACGATCCCTTAGGGGATGACCAATCCAAGACGCCAGAGCAGCCTAAGGAGGATGATGATTGTGGCCAGCGCTGTATTGCTTATCTTATAATGTGTAAAAAATTGGGTAAAGGGGCTATCTTAATGTAATTATTAATACAACTAAATTTATTTTAACACATCTACGGGGCGAGGGGTGTAAGTGCGGGGGTCGCTTCCGAGCGGCGAGGGTCTTGTGCGCATTAAATTTAACTCTGGGATTTTTATTGTTTCATCATACCCTGGGCGGCTTTGAAGCTCCGATATCCTTTGCGGGTAATATTGAACATCTTGAATTTCTCCATGGAGGAGATTGTTGGCAGATCCTTTGCGGGCATGTCCCGTGGGTCGATTTCTTAAATTCTTTCGTATAATTGGACGGGAAATGCGCATGTGAGGAACGTTGCCTGAACCACGGAATGGTTTCCTTTCTCCTTCATTGTCCTCTGCGGTGGATCCTGTTGGGTTTGGAAAAAATGAGGGTTCTTCATCCATTTCATCTTGTTCAAAAGGCACTCTCGCTGGGCCTGTGGAAGCTCCCTGACGGTACGCTTGTTGCAAAGGATTTCCATGTTGTCGCATCGAACCCTGCATGACTTGGGCTCGGACAGCGTTGGGATCTCGTGCTACAACTCGCGGTCCACGAGGATCATCGTACTGGAATTCGTACAGCTTTTCTTGATTGGACCTTGCAATTCCTTGAACTGGCAATCCATTCACGTTCATGGATCGAACACTTTTGGCTGGACGGTACACATTTACAAGCGAAGTACCTGCGTCTGGAATCTTGGATTTTCCGGAATCATAGGCAGGACGACGGAAGTTGCGGTACATGAATGGACGCTGGATGTCTGCAGAGGACTCTTCCTTCATGCCGTACCGCAGTTGTCTTGGGCGGCTGTATGCAAGCAAGGCATATTCATCTTCGAGGTCCGTGCTGGTTTGCACATAAGGCACGTTCTCAGGATACTGGAGACCCGCGGTGTCCAAAAGTCCACGACCTGAAACAGGTTGCGCTTCCATGCGATTTTGTCCTCTAATTGGATTCCTCCCGGGAACTCCCCGCGGCACAAGTTGTTCAGTTGATTTTAAACTGGGTCCATGAATTTGGTAGCCTTTATCTTCTCCTCCTCTTTGAGCAACACCTCCGCGTGCTTCACCTCCGTAAGGCCATCCTTCACTGTCGCCGAGACTTTGCAATACTTGCTTGACATGAACATTAAAATCAAATGTTTGTTGTTGATTGGGTATGTTTATTTTTCGTTCAAACCACCAAGGGAGATGACTCATGGTTGGAATTAGTCGATGTACATTCTGGTTACCTTCTTGAGCACGTTGCAGGATATCTATGCCATTTTTAAGCACATTTCCTGGATCGTTTCCAATGCATATTCCGCAGTAACTTTCCACAGTGTAACCAAGATTTGTCTGGTTGTAACTCCTATTGCCTCGGACAAAATTCTCCACAAAACGAGATCGCTCTGTTTCAGTCATGCCAATCGTTGGAAAGCAACCACCATTTACACCTATGTAGGCAAGGTCTTGGAGATCAAATCCGCTCAACATGGATCGCACTTTGTTATTACTGCCGCCGTCGGGGTCAAACATTTCCCCAGCCGAGGTCAAAATTTTTCCATAATATGTGTCAACGATATCATCGTATTTCCACATATCGCTGTGCAAGTTAGGAAAACTGGATTTCATTTCATCAAGAACTTCTCGCAGTTTGCCTATGCCGAGTAATTTGGGTTCCACTGGTTGCCTTGATCGCGTAGAATAATATTCACTCGGAAGTGGTGCACCCCACGAAGAACCTGCTCGTTCATCGGCAATTGTTTCAGGTAATGCCCTATCGAGTGTCGTTTCGTAGCCGCACAAGTTTGCAAGTTGATTGTAAACTTGGCTAAGGTTCATATTTAAAGCTCGTGGTAGTGCTTCTCCATTGGTCAATGTAACAACCCCCGCTAGGCACACCCAAGCATTGATCGGATTATCTGGATCAGGTTCAATTCGTTGTTGGATGCTGTATCTCATGCCAGAAGGAGGACTTTTGAGGGCGTTCAATTCTCCCATGAATGCATTCGCCTCAGGAGTTCGGGCTTTTGGGTCAAAATCAAATCCAGATCGTCCACTTTCAACCTCACTAAACAAGAGTACAGTAAAACCAAAATCTGATAATGCGTTCAACATTGATTTGCTTGGATAGTTTTCGCCATATTTTCGAAGTGCTTGTAAGAGGTAATCCTTTAAGCGTTTTTCTTGGGCTTGTTGGACTTCTGGGATACTATAAAACTTGTCATGGATCATTTGACAATTGATAAATCCACGAGAAGTGAGATCATTATTGCTCAAAGTTGTGCTTGTTGGAGCTTGCTCCATATGGTAGTAAAAGGGCATATTTAGAGTTTGCTGTTGCAACATAGTTTTCCAATGTCCTGGTCTGCCCATGACATAGTACAGATTATAGCGTAGTCGAGCAAGCCTTGCATCGGGTAAATAATTTGTAAAAAACTCGTTCGCAAGGTCCTGATTGTCAAGGACATAAATGACTGTATTGTCCATGCCAGTGGCTGGATGGTTAGGAGTGCCACCACCAGGAGCAGGAGCAGCAGCAGGAGGTTGTTCTTGTTGATTACCATCGGCACCACCAGGAGCCACGCCACCATTGGCATTACCATTGCCACCACCAGGGGCAGCAGCACCATCAGCAGCACCGTCAACTTGATTTTGTGCATCTTGTTGATCGTTTGTTGCTTGCACTTCATCTTCTGCTTGATCGGCATTCACTTGGTCTCCAAGCTTTTCAAGGAATTCATCTTGCGCAAGTGCTGTAGATTGTGCTTGGCGATCTTGATCTTGTCGGGCTTTCAGTTCCTCCGGTGAAAAATACTCTTCGTTGCTGGTCTTGCGATATTGCTGCTTGGGTTGGCACTTGTCAAGCATTTGCTGTTGCTCAAATCGCACTTGATTGAGTCGACGTTCATCAAGGCCAGTTTGAATATCGTCTACCACGGGAACATCTCGATAGATCGTTCCGCTGCCATGCAGATGATGTTTCTTAAACATTCCAAAACCTCTTTGACCGAGACCATGTTGATCTTTACCTGTCACAGGATTGTAGCGCGATCGTTCCGTCCTATTGCGAGTACCTCTACGCAATTCTGTTCTTTCCTCTTGGTCACGTCGTCTTGCCTCTTTCATTTGCTCTCCTTTATCAGCTTTGTCTAGCAGAAATCTTCTGCGGGCATCAACCTTTTCTTGGATTCTTTCATCTCGTTTGCGACGTAATTGCTCTCTTGCAGTTTCTCCTCGATCAGGTTCCTCAGGAAGAGGAACCTCCTGAGGAAGAGGGGGAATGCCTAAAACTTCGTAAACATGACCTCGAATGTCTAAGCGGCCCGCTGCAGAATTTACAAGTTGTGCTGCAAAATATCCACTATTCGGTCCGAAAAACAAAATATCAAACACAGGCCTATCCATTGCAGGAACTGGCTGTCCTCCTATCTCGGGGTCCGTAATGTTATTGTACGATTGTTGGAAGAATTGTAAAGGATTTACTCTGGAGCCTGGACCTTGAGACGCAGCATTATACGCACCAAATGCAAAATTCCTTAAAGTCTCCCCATGCCTTGCTAAGAATTCATCAGCATAGTCTCGTCGTTGTTGATCCAATCCCGGATCAGTTTGTCTTGGTGCTGGTGCTTCTTCATCCAACTCCATTGCTTGGGCTACTTCCTCTGGTTCTTCCGCTGCACGTTCATCAGTTCGTGCTTGTACTCTCTCTTCTTGTGCTCTACGTGCTTCCTCTCTCGCGTCTTCTAGGTCGTCCTGTACTGCTTCCTCTTCTGCAGGACCCTCCAGTTCTACCTCTTCCTCATTTATCACTCTAGACGTTCCCCCGGGAAGAACCCTCGAAACAGTTTCAAAAGAAACATTGGGATCCAATTGATCTTGAAGATCAGCTATTCGTTCATCGGCATCACTCGTCACGTTCACTGTAACACCCTCAGGAAACGGAAATTCATCTTCGGTCATTGTAGTCCTTCGTACACGTTCAGGGCTTTCTGGTGGTTCGCCAAAGGGAATTCCTGCAGTGGAAGGACCAGGGTAATGTCTTTCTTCTGGTTCCCCGTCTGCACGACCTGGCGCCACAAGGCCCGTGGGATCTTGAAACATATTCTCTCGTTGAGCCTGAAAGCTCGCTGTGTTTAATCCAGTAGACGATGGAGGGTTTGTAAAATCAGAGACTGGAGCTTGTGTTCGCCCATTGAGATCATCATCTTCATCTTCAGGTACGGGGTATTGTTCACCCAATTGGAATAGACGACGAATTTCGTCTTCTGTTCTGCGTCTTTCCAACCTTGCATCTCTGCTCTTGCTTCTTCTTTTTTTGTCTTCTTCTGCGCGTCGTTCTCGAGCTCGATCAGGAGTATCGGTTCCAGGTACGGTTCGTCCACGAGGATTTAGATCCGATGGCCTGTCTTGTATGGGTACAATCGCATCAGGTGGTATCATGTTTCGTATGTCTCTCCTTCGTCCTATCTCTGCACCTCTGCTCCTGCGTCTTCTTATTTCTGCATCTTCTAAGCGTCTATCTTGAGCTTGATCAGAAGTATCGGTTCCAGGTAGAAATCGTGCACTTGGATTAGGATCTGAGGTCCTGTCTTGTATGGGTACTATCGCATCAGGTGGTATCATGTTTCGTATGTCTCTCCTTCGTCCTATCTCTGCACCTCTGTTCATGCGTCTTCTCCTTTCTGCTTCGTCTAAGCGTTGATCTCGAGCTCGATCAGGAGTATCGGTTCCAGGTACGGTTCGTCCACGAGGATTAGGATCTGATGGTTGTGTGGGTACAAGCGCAGAAGATCCTGGTGATGTTGGCACTGCAGGCACAGGTGCAGGCGCGGGTGCTGGCACTGCAGGCATGAGTGCAGGCGCAGGAACTGTCGGAATAACATTAGCCGGGCGGTCCGGTTGCGCCGCAGCAGGGACTGGGGTTACTGGAACCTCCGGTGGCATTGTCGTAGGTGTAGTACTAGGTGGAATTGGAAATTCCACGCCAACATTTGCACTAGGCAGAGGTCGACTTGTGTCACCTTTAAAGTCCAAAGGGCGAACAACCTCTTTCGACTTTTTCCCCTTGCGGATTTTAAGCTTGCGTTTCTGCTTCCCGGGTGGAACCGGGGCCTTGCTAGCTTTAGAATCACGCTTTTTGCCCAAACGCTCTAGTTTATACTTTCCATCGATCACATCGCCTCGCGACGAGGCCATGCGGGCAGAGTAGATGGACACGGGTCGGCCAAGCAATTCGCTTAGCTTTTCCTTCGCATCCTTTATGGTATAAACCTTATCTACCGACTTGCCTGACTCTACATCCACAATCTCTATCTTAAAATTACGTTTACGATTCGACATTTTGATAACTCGAGTTTTAAATTTATTCCGTGTATTAAATCTAAAGAGAAAAAAAATTTTCCGTTTATTTCCACTCTGTCTTAGTCACTTTCTCTAGCTGGTTTGCACTATTGTAAGAAAGCTCAATGCGCGCATCATAGAGTGCAACTACACACATAGTCACACCGCTTGGGTAGTTTCCGCCTATTTCGGCCTCATACTGTACTTGAAGATCGCTATTATCACTGTTACTGTGCTTGGCCACGGGGAAGAAATACATGTGTCCATCTAGACGCTCTAGAAGACCGTGCTTCGCGAAGCTAGTGTTGATGTACTCCATGGGCATGTTGTAGGAACCCATAAGCTGGTTCGAGATCGTCTGAAGCTTCTCAAATCCAAACGGAATGCCAGTTCCGCCAGCCTTCGTAATGTTGTTGATGCGCTGGGCAGGGTAGGTCTCACCTCCGTATGTAAAGAAGAAGTTCTTCAGCGCAAACTTCTTATGCTTCTCAAGGATAGTCTTTGAATCGGCACCGTTAGTCAAGTGGCCAACATCAGAAACATTAGTCAACTTGACATCTGGGAAATCTCCAAGCACGTCAAATTGATCGTTGCTTGCATCACGCCAAAAGAAAATCAATCCGAACGTGGATGATGGAAGAAGGAAATTCTGAGTAACAGATGCACTGACTACCGAGTTTTGGGCACTGTTAGTACTGTAAGTGGTTCCATTGCCAGCGGCTTGTCCAACATACAACTGCATTTCCGTAAGATTATATTCTTGTGTTGCAATTGGGCGTTCAATGGTGAATCGCACGACTCGTCGAAGAAGACGAATGCGATGAATCTCCATGTGAATGCCTTGAGTCATTGAAGCCAAATTGCGGTAAAACATAGCGTCTGTATCTCCTCCGTCCAAATCCAGTTGTCCATCACTACCAACTTCGGGCACTTGGCCAAAACCGAAGGCTGGAGGTACAAGTCCACTTTCCTGAAGTTTTAATTCATTGGAAGCAGCGCTAGTATCTCTAGTAGCGACGTCGGGATTTCCTTGAATGCCATAATATGCGGCTGCAGACGGCGCACTGGCTTGCGCAATGAAATTGATACCCGTGCATGGAGTTCCACAAAGGAGACCATAACCTCGAGCAGAGTCCTGGGGACGAAGGTTTAAAGTAACTTGATGATTGCCGCCAGACACGCGTTGATGCTTTGTCCAAAAATCGAATGGAGGTTGGAACAAAATCGTGTGTGTTGGTTGAGCACCCTGGATGGCGACTCGCCTTGCTGTAATACCATTAGCTCCATTCAATGCCACCAAATGACCCGCATTGCCCGCGGTCCCCAAAGGAGGAAGTCTTAGTTCTGCATCGATAAGATTTTGAGTTTTTTCACCCGCGCGGGCAGACGCATCGTACTGTTCGATAGCGCGAATTGTCCATCCTTGCTCCCATAGATCGGTAAAGTTTCCGGCACCAAGACCACGGAAAAGATTGTGCTCTTTGATTCCGTCATCAATCGCACGCGCAAGCTGAAGCGACTCAAAATTATCGTAGTTTGAGACAGTGGTTTCATGCAAATATTTCTCTTGGATAATCTTGTCAAGGTAAGGATGCGTCGAGCTTGCGACAGTAACGCCATCAATCACATGGCTTGCTTGGCTAAAACACCGAAGCGGAAAGAAGGGACGCAAGTCACATCCACCCGGAAGATATTTTGGCCCTTGATAAGGTGAACTGGCGTGTTGGATCGCACTAAGCTTTCCAAGAGCTAGTGAATCAGCATCATTAGCTATTCCAGCGACTTTGCCAGTTGTGCCGAGAACATTGCCAAAGCTTTCCACGGTCACATCCATCGCAAAAAATGACTGCGAAGGATCCCATGCTAGGTTCGGGTCGGCACGGAATTGCCAAATGATAGGACCACCAGATGTAGGTAGCGTTTCACCCGTAGACGGGGATTGCTCCTGGATCTGGTTGTAATCGAGAAGTTCAGCGGCAGCCATTATGCTAACAACTTAAGTTTTAAGATAAATTATAGAAAGTTTACTCTAAGGAAAATATTTTTTACAAAATTAATAATTTAAAGGCCCTCATGGGCGAGTACTGATTTCATCTCCCTCTCATGAATGCGCGTACTGCGGCGGACACTGCGCACACGAGAACTTGCGCGATCTTCACCCTTTACGACTACATCGTCTGGGATGGTATGAATTTGTTTCATACTTTGTTCACGCAACTCTGATTCCTTATCTCCATGCACGCGACCGCGGTGTGCACGCACATGTCGATTGACATTCACCATTTCTCCTCGTGCATCTCGCGTTCCCGAAGCAGACATGCGGGCTTTCTTGACAACATACGGCGAATCAAAACCACGAACCGTATTTCTCTTTCGAAAATTTTCACGCATTGGATCTTTGCTTTTTGGGATCACGTCTTTTGTTCTTTGCTTTCGAACAAATCGAGCGGAAGGAATCGTTGTTCCTACTGCAATTCCAGCGTTGGAAAATTCGGAAGGATTCACTCCAAGTGCACCGTAGCTCCGCCAAGAACCCGTTCTTGCATTGCGAACAAAACTTGCTCGAGTGTTTTCCATTTCGCTTGTGACATAGGATCGATTCTTGGCTCTGGGACCCGGCACATCGGTCGTCATGAACTCTAGAGTGCGCATTGCTGCTAGATCTGCCTTTGTAATTTGGAAATCAATATGCGGCCCTTGATACTCTGGTGTTTCTAAGTAGTGTCCACCGTGATAACCGCTTCCATACATGCACATATTTAATTTTGCATCTTTATTCATATTCACCGCGCCTTCAGTTTTTTCTTCTGGCTTAACAAGGGGAAGGCTGGTTGGAAAACTGCTTGCAGCTTCTAAGCGTCCACCCGGGAACTGTTCAAACTGTACATTAACCGCTGGATCTCCCGTAGGGTTTATTGCACCGGGGTCCAAGTTTGCGCCTTCAGGCTCATGCGTCGTACCGCCCTTCATGCCTCTGCCGCCTTGGGTATTGATGCCTTGTGTGCCTTGCCGGTCTCCCGTAGTTACTCTTTGACCTACAGCTCGATTCACCAAATCGCCCTCTGCAGATCCAGCAATGATATCTGTAGAGGGCACATTCAGCTCATCAGCCATAGCATCAAGAGCAGCTTGACCAAGTTGGCGCGTTGCCCCTTGATAATCCCCCTCAGACATGTCAATCGCCGCCGCCACAAAGTTATCGAACGTCCCCTTCGTAAATGTATTCAAAATTCCCGTTGTTCCCACTTCTACTGCTTTGGCTATAGCAATCATTGCCGCTCTCTGATCCCCTTGAATCGTATATTGTAATGCATCAGCTAATTCCATGGCAGTTTGTGCTCCCACAACAATGGCATTTCCAGCTGTATCCACGGCAAGTCCTGCTGCAATCAACTCAGGTTGACCCGTGAATTCACCTGTAAGCACCATCATATCTCCTACCACAGCAATCACTGTACCAGCCATAATACCCGATCGTGCTTCCACGCGTACTACTTTTCCCAAAAACTTGCCCACGGAGTCTTTCCCATTTGGAAACAACTTTTTGATCGTTTGTCCAGCCACCGCAGTCACACCCTCAGTCACATGTTTTAACCCATCTACCGTAGCCTTTACGCCTTTCTGAAAATTATCTGCTGCTGTTCCCATCTTTTTATGCATCTTTCCCGTTATATCGGTTAGTGTATCCCCTACATCCTCTACTCCGCTCTTGATAGCATCTCCAGCTTTGCTGATACCTCTCTTTACCTTCTTTCTTGCTTTTTTCAATTTTTTCAATAAACCCTTTCCATCCAACCGTGCATGATCTATGCCGGTCATCTTACTTACTTTATAAGTTTTGTGCCTGAATCTATACTTAAAACTAAACTGAAAAAATATTTTAGGATTCCTCTTCTATCTCTACCGCATCTCCTTTTTTTTTCTTTTTCTTCTTTTTTTCATCCTTAATGGTCAATTCGTTTTGCACCTCTCCCCCTGAAATCACCTCATACACATTCCTGCGCACGCGTGGGCCCTCGCCGGTAGTGTCTACCATAATCGAATCGTACTTGGTTCTACAGAATCGATTGAACAGGGAGTACAAGTCTACCCCTGCCTTAGATCCCATGAATGAACACTGCAGTCGATTTTGCGTTGGAAAAAATATAAAATGAGTTGCTGCTTCGCGCACTTGCACAGGTAGGTTTTGAAAATGCTGAGTGATGAGAAAAATAGTGCAATTATTGTGCGTAGAATTGTAGTTCATAAGTGTGCCGACTTCACGGCGCATCTTTGTTGTCCATTCACATGGTGGTTCATCCATAATCAACAAATGATTCATTTGATCCCCATTAGGATGTCTCTTTTCAAAGCGACTTATGGGTGGAGGACCAATCAGCGGGTAAGGTTGATCCGTCCCATCGCCAATTTGATCCCATTGCCAACATTGATAATCGTAATCATCTTCAGGATCTTGGAAGATATCGTGTTCCTCTGAATTTGCGCTAGCATGTACTTCGGTCACCGTGTCAAACTCAATATCATTATAGTTCTCTAAAATGTTATACATTACACTGCGCTTTCCACAACCTGGTTTTCCCACTACGATTATGCGTGATGGATGTCCCGGCTGACACAAGTTGTAATCCGGAGGCTTGGTATGACCCGTTTTATCCGGGTTCTGGTACACTTTCCATTCCTTCGGCATCTCTTGAGGTCTCTTGCGTTTCTTTTTACCACCCCCCTCTGCTTGCAAAAATTGTTCATTGTCTACGTAGGTCAGTGGATCCCTCCCGGTGTAGGATATCCCTTGCCCAATCGCCCGGGAGTTGGCGCCCTGATACCGAGCAGTCCCGCGATTTTCAATGCTCATGATTCAGGTATTTTATTTTATTTTAGAATACTTTAACACTCTCGATTAGAAAAGCAAAGGTGATCTGTTTTATTCCCTAAAACTAGATCTTTCAAGCCAAAAAAAACCGTCGATCTTATCAACTCCAGTGTACTACCTCGAATCATTGCAAAATGGCCATGGCGAAGTTAGCACGGAAGAATCCACGAAAAATCGGTCGAGGACATTGCGGCGGAAGGCGTATCGGCAAAGGAAAGCATTACGGAAAAGGCTATCACGGCAAGGGCATGCATGGCAAGGGAATGCACGGGAAGGGGATGCATGGCATGGGACTTCTCAAGAAACTCAAGAAGGCAACTCGTCGCAGCAATGTGCGCAAATTGATGAACACGGCAATCAAGGTCGCCAATGTAGCCCAAGTTCTAGCTACTACGGACAAGAACAAAGCCCGTGCCGCAAGGGTTGCAGAAGCTGCGCGTGGCATGAAGAAGAAGGACAAAGAAGTGCGGGCAGCCATCAAGGGCTAGCTAATTTTTTTCTCGCTACTCTACTGAACGTGATATTATTTGTTCTATACATCACAACATCTTTTTTCCCTGATTCCAAGGACCTTATCATGCTGTATGGCTCCATTGCCATCCCCATCATCCTCCTCGCCTGGACCACCGTCTTCATCGTTGCATGGAAAAACACGTCTTCAACGTTTAATTGCAAAGCATGGACGTCGCTCTTTCAATGTCAATCACGGTCTGTATCAGCCACCGCGAAACCTCCAGCACAGCCGTCAACCAACCCAACCTCCATTAAAGAAACTCCCAATCTCCCTTCGAACCGAGAAAATGTCGGGGTTCGGACGAGATCAAGTACAATATCTCGTAAAGAAGAGCCCCAAGAATAACAAAAAGTATATGGCCATCAACACTAACACAGACCAACGAATTCACTTTGGACATCCTGACTATGAGGATTACACTGAACATAACGACGAAAAAAGAAGGCTTAACTATCTAAAACGCCATGTAACAAGAGAGAAATGGAGAGACCTAAGAACCCCAGGAGCATGGGCTCGACATCTTTTATGGTCTAAGCGCTCTCTCGAAGAAGCAGCGCGTGCAATGGAAAAAAGCTTTAAAATTGAAATTTCACTAGATTTATAGTAGATCTTTATCATATCCAGCGCGTTTCTTGAGTCGCGCAAGCTTATTCACACGCGCGCAAGCCCACTGCTCTTTCCCCATTTTCTTTCCTGGACCACCCTTCTTGCCCTTAACATTACGAACTGATCCTGGGTTCGTGCGCCATGCCCCAATGCCCCTCTTGTACGATTTAAGTAACTTTGCTTTGGATATTCCAGAGCGCTTAGATGCTTTTATCACGCAAGCAGGATATTTCATTTTTAAGATCTAGTTGAAAACATTGATATATTTTCGAGTTAAATTTTTTATCAATATAATGGATGATAATCGAGTTGGTCAAGTGCTGCGCTTGCCCTGCACCCCTCTACAATATAAATGGTTTTGATGTCTCGAGCTCTTGTAAGAGCAACGTAGATGAACTCAGGACTGATTCTTTTACTCTCTAGATCAAAAAGTAGAAGGGGAGATGAAACGCTGCTTCCTTGGAGGGAATGGCACGTGCGAGTCTGTGCCCAGTGCATGTGCTTTTCTACGTGACCATGATCCACTACAAATATGCCATCATAAAGTGCATTCACGTCCACAAGCTGCGCTGTTCCATCTGCATTCAATTCTTTGATGAGGTACTCATAATTTACCATCAAGGGTTTCTTGGTCACACTGTTATCACTTTCAAAGTCGAAGATTCGCATTTTACGATTCACCAACTTTGTTCCGACTTGCAGTTTTGTACCATGGGGAAGGACACCGCTCGCAACATGATGGCAAGTAAGATTGTAGTAGCAGACTGCGACATACTTGTACAAATCTTGTTTCATCATATCAATTGCTTCTTGGTAAGAAATCGAAGTACACGATCGTTTGATCAGATTGAGAATGACCTTTGTTGTTGCGCCTGGCAATTTCATAAACACTGCAATCGACTTCATCTGCTCATTTGTGGTTGGATCCCCTCGCTTACAGTGCAACAAAGACATTTGATTTGGAAACAAGTGCTCCACTGCTTTCATGCGCTTTTCCTTTCCTGGAGTCCGGATGTGAAGCTGCTTGCTTGTGGGTTCTCCGATCGGAGGTAACTGGTTTGGATCTCCGGTCGCAAACACCTTTAACGCTTTTGTAGTAAGAAGACGAAAGTAGAGCTTTCCAAGAAGGCGAAAGTCGTACATGTATATCTCATCCAACAACAACACCATATCATCTTCAATCTGTTTCTTGCTTGATACCTCGAAGGTTGGAGTTTCATCATCTTGCGGTACTTCCCGCAGGAACTTATGTAAAGTAACTGCAGTACATCCAGGATACTTTTGACGAAACTCTACACAAAGAGCATTCGTAGGACACACTACAACACAGTTCTCTTGATACCGTGAAAGCACGGAGTAGCTCTTCCCAGCCCCGGGGACCTCGGCTGTGAGGAGAAGCCTCGAGTAATCCCCGAGGTTTGTGATATTTTTTTCGTCCGGCACGGGTTCAATAAAATTTGTTTTCATTCCGATCTCACTTGGGCAAACCGTATCGACGGAATAAATTTCATGATCAACATCTGTAGGGAGGATCCGAAGCTCAAAGCAGAACTGGCCGTGTCTCAAGAAGCCGAGGTCAAAGGGATTCAGGTCTTGGTGGTTGATCTTGAGCTCACCAAAAGCATCTATATCATCGGGATCCCCAGAGTAAAGTAGATCCTCCACTAACATCAATTGTGCTTGGGGAAAGAAGAACTCATCACAGCGAATGTACTTGATATCCACCCCTCGGTAGGTCAATCGATTGTACCAGTGCATGAGGCTTATGCGGTATGTATCAAGAACATACAAATGCATAAGAAAATGGGATTCCAAACGAGGCACACACTCTCCTTTCACAAAGGCCAGGTACAACTCGTCTTGAATGCTGCTTACTTGTCCATTTCTATCCTCAGCAAACACCACTGCCTCCTCTCCATTTGCAAACACATGAGTGTCCGTGCGATCAGTGTTGAATGCCTTACCAAGGCGTCCAATCTGGCGCACAAGGATCCTCTTGCGCAGGGCTCTGGAGATGTCGGTCTGCTTCCAAGTATCGCATATACTTCGCCAGATATCTGCGTTCTTCTTTGGGGTAGTCCGCAGCACCGCCATGATCTTGATGTAGGTAATGTTATCATCGTTGTAGGAGTTCTCAGATAAAGGTGCTTGGAAACTTGGAGGAACCAAGTGGACATTGGGATTGCTCAAGAAAACACAAAGGTTGTTCTTAAAACAAAGCGATGCTCCCCGGTCCAAGTACACGGTTGGGCTTTGCATCACAAAGACCAAACACAAGTCCAAGGAGTTTAGGCTTTTGAAGAATTCCCCTGCATCCTGAAGTCGCGGCACCTTCTCAAAATTGTCAAAGACAGAGCACGTGGGAAACTCATCGGTCATAAAGGTCGACGGATAGATGCGGTTCACATCCAAGCTACACCAGGGCTCCTTTACTGCATGCTTGACTTGCTCCGAGGGAATCGTCCAAGAAAACATACCACCCCGTACAAACTTGTGACACACATTGGCCGTGCTTTCATTCATGACAGAAAGTAGGGATGGATGGTGCATACAGTTTTGAAGAAGAGCATCCACCGCACAATACCGATCATAATCTGAAATAGAGGAGAAATAACTTTCTTCTTCCACCATACTCTCGTCAGGAAGATGTCCCCGGCGATCACCTCCGAACCCCAAGGGATTACGAAAAGTGACCTTACCACGGTTAGAGATGGAGTGAATCACAATCGACTGGATTCCACTGCGTCGATTCCCAATCACCGTAGGACGGTAGTTGTATGTGCGAAACAATTCCAGTAAGACAGTGTTGATAAGATGTGCTTGTACAATGACTTGCAGATTCATCTTGTTAAAAGCTTTGTCGAACAAGATATCCTGCAGTGTGAAGTAATCGGGATGCTCTGAGAAGTTTGCGTTGGACGAGGCAAGGAAGATGGTGCGAGGAGGATTNTCTTGTTCNCCAAGAACAGTGGCGAAATGCTTTTTTTCATGCGGTGGGTAAAAGGGTGAGACCCGCTCAAAGGGGTGGTCAATCAGTACTTCATCATACTCTCCTCGGCGTTGGTCAATGCGGAGCCCAGAGTTTGTCTTTTGTAAATGCTTTTTGTCCAAGACGTAGATGTGATGTTCNGTCATATAGAATGTCCAAGCGTGGGGAATAACATTCTTATACTTTCTGGTTTCCCGCTTCCTCTCGTATACAAGGCGTTTAGAACCATCAATGACCTTGACTGCTCGATCGTAATAATCAAAAACTGGAATCATATCACTAATGCTGAGTCCTCGCTTTGCCTCCACAGGGTCAAAGGCGCCCTGCTTACCCATGGCTTTCCAAAGCTTTTGATACGTAAGGTAAGTTCTTTTCATGTGCACATTCACCAAATTGATGATTCCTGTCATCCAACATATATCCTCTTGCGAATTGTGCTTGAGCCACGGATCCTCGTACTTGTCCATGTCGCAGAAATCATGTCCTGGAAGCGTGTACTGTAAGCCCGGGTGGTCCACTAAAACTTCCTCACCATTGGAGAGGCGGTTCATGGGTCGACGAAATCCACGACGCTCGTGAAAAGGAGTCAATGCCGTAGGTACAGACGCAGCCGCGGGTGCGGATGCCTGACTTCTAGTCATAGCCCTGCAAGGTCCATCCTGAATGATCTCTGCATCTACGTAAAAGCGGCTCTCTGCCTCATCATACTCTTCATCATATCCTAGGAAAGCTCGGTTCTGGGTAGCGCGGTAGTAAGCCTGTATACGCTGTAGCATGGCAGCTCGACTCCGATCTCCGAGGTTGGTGGTCAGGATAGCATAATCTTCGTCGCTCACATTGACTGTAATCTCCTCGAACTGGTCCCTCACATCTCTGTCTCTCATGCCTCGATCCATATAGTACACGCGAATGCACACCTCGTTTCCAAGCAGGGCATCCCCCTCGTCTGCAATCAACGTAGCCTGGACAGGTCCGCCGTAGTCCATTTGATCCCCGTAGTCCGTCGTGTCTTGAGGAGTCTCTTCCTGTTGCCGAGCCTCACGTAGACTATTGTATGTATTCTCGAAGTAGGTGAGGAGATCAGCGAGCTGTTCTCGATTCCGGGGAAAGGAGTACGAGTTCCCTGGAACAAATGGATCGTAAATGACCCGTCGAGTGGAGCGCAAATTGATCCCAACCTCCCGAAGGATTTGAGCAACAATATCCACACCAACATCGACAGGCACTTCGCTCCGCGCGCGCGTCCGACGCCCAAGACGTGCATCAAGACGCCTCTGCCAGTCAGGAAAGCTCATTCGACGCAGAACAAGTTGTAGCCACCCATTCCAACCTAATAATCCCTAGCTCAAAAAACAGTTTTTAGGGTTTNNTAGGGTTGAACTATCATGCGCATTCTATTAGGTTAGTGCCGAAAAGATATTGCGCTTTGGGTGGCTTAGAACGCCCAAGCAAAGTAGAACTCGTCTTTGTCCCCATGGCTGCCTTTAATCCCTCCCTTCCCGTTGTTGTTGGCAAGAATGTCGCGGCAGAACGTCTCAAGGAGCGCGGTGTTCTGATTACTGATGGAAACAAACTTGGTGATAATCTTACTACGGTGTATCGCATCAAAGGTAAGGACAACAAGCCACTCGTTCTTCAGTTCGGAACAGGGCTCGATGCCTTGGTGTCGTGCAGCATTGTCACCTTTGTGGACAGTGAACGAGAAGACTCAAAGCGCCGAATTTGCTTTGTGAATATGGATGAAAATCCTCTCGCTGGAAAAGAACTGGAAGACGTCGTCAAGGTTATTGGCCGACAGCTCTACGATGGCCGCCAAGCTTACTGGGGTGGACGATGCCCAGAGAATTTGACCTTTGAACAGTTCATGGAGAAAAAGAGTGCAATCATCAAGCCGAACCGAGTGACCAATGTGAACGAAGCTGTGGTAAAATGCCCTGAGCGTCTCAGCAAATTCCACCTCATGACAGACTTGGAGCAAGACGAAGAGACGGGCAAATGGAAATTTACCAAGCGCCCTATCTCTCGTTTCAACACGACAAGCCGCGCTTTCACGGGTCTTATCAGTTGCAATCTCGGTCTTTACACTGGGTACAACAAGGGCCCCACGTGGGGCGTGTACATCAATGTCAAGGACGCTTTGCTCAAGCCCGTGGATCTTACAAGCCGCTCTGAATTCCCTATGGCCCTTGGAATGGACTTTGGGGGAGAGGCGGATGAGACCCACGATCCAGTCAAGATGGTCATTGATGCCGACAAAGGCGACCACGAGGAAGGTTCCTCGGATGAAGAAGAATCCTACACCCCCGTCTCTAAGCGTGCGCGCGTTTAATTTAAAAAAAATTATGTTAAGCTTTGTTTTGTTATGACAATTAGAACTAAAATGATAGTCAGATTCAATACACCGCGCTATGACATGAAAGGGAGTGGGACGCGTAAGCGTAAAGCTACCGTGCACACGGAGCCTAGTCATAATAAAAAAATGGAAAAAGGATGTAAAATTTGTGTTCAATTTAAGGGGATGCGTAAAGATCGGAAATCCCGTAAGAAGGGATCTCGACAGTTTCTTCGGAAGAAGAAGTCGAAGGAGTCTCAGGACTAGAGGGGCGCTCCGCGTCTCTTGGGGGAAAGTGGGTCTGAATATCAATAAAGGACTTGAAAGGATAGACATCTAAAAACTCTCTCTCTTCTTCTGCGCTTGGGGGGTAGAGGTCGGCAAAGACGCTGCTTGATTGCACGCCGTTTGCGCGATTGCCAAGAGAGGAAAACGCGCAGCCAACAGCATAGTCCCCCCGGCGGATTCTTGGTCCTTCTTGGGTTATCCCCTCAATGATCAATTCATCCCAATGCCGGTCGATATAATCCCTCATAGATAATACAACACACATTCTTTTCGCAATTAAACAAACATTATCATGGGTAATATGGCGGGTGGCAAGGTAAAACATTTCTAGCTGGCCGTGGACTCCAAACTGGATCCCATAGCAGCACACAAGCTTGAGCAAGGGAATCTTGTAGAACGTTTCAGGGTTGAGTGCTTGTAATGTTTCAGCCAGGTCTATTTCTCGACGAGCCCAACTGCGGATGTCGTCAGGAATGGGTTGCTTGAGCTCTGCATGCATCTTAGCCGTCGCAGAGAAATGATACCAAAGCTCGTCCATCGAAAGAAAAGGCAATTCAGCGATGGGGCCCTCACAGCCACTCGTTTTAGGGTTAAGTTTAGGTCTTTTGGAATCCGCATGGATTAGGTTCCATTCATCATTTATNTTCTCCTCATAGTTCTGNAGGGATGGGGACATTCTCGTGATCTACGTCTACTAGGCAATTTGATTTTTGATTGTATTTTTTCTTCTAGGGTTAAATGAAGAGATCCTCGTGCTTGCCAATTTCCAAAAGAGACTCTACAACATCATCTATGTCTTTTTCTAATTTGACGCGTTTCGGACTTTGCACAAAGTCTTCCTCCTCTGAACTTGATCCACCGTCTTCGCTAGATACAAGTGTTTGAACCCTTGAAAGGTTGGAAGGGGAGGAGCAAGCTATGGGTGGAGGGTCTATAATAGGTGTAAGAGGTATGTTTGGAATACTAGGTACAGACGCAAGTACTTTTGCTCGCAAGGAGATTCCAACTTCATAGACACGACGATATTGCTGTAAGGCAGCGACCATAAGACGCCCAAGTCGATTCTTTCCAATCAGTATGGTGGACGGATCGTCTGTCCAAACTCTTTCTTTTTCTGAAGCTAGTTGTTCGAGATTGACAGGATCCGATTGCGACGGTGTAGATTGTGTAAGATTGATTTTTGTACGATCGATAATGGCGCCCCAGTAAGTATGACTGTCCGCGGTGCGCACGTGATAGACGGGAAGATATCCTTGGTCCACAACAATGCTTAGGATCTTACGATAGGACTCATCCCTACACACTCTCTGGTAGACCAAATCGAACATGCATCGATCACGAATGACAAACCACACGCGATCATCGGGTTCTGATAAAAGAAGGGAAAGACCATTAGAAGTAGACCAGCGACGAAGCACTCTCCATACATTGAAAGGCTCGTGCTCGGGGCGGTAGAGCTGCGCGAGGGCGGGATTGTTGGTGGTGTAGTGTGCACGAAACGCCGCAATGGCATGTTCCACATCGCCGTAGATGACACCACAGGGTCCGCACACAGGGGAAGGCCAAGCCATGCACAACACACGACGCCAATTGCCAGGGAGGCCAGGAATTTCTGATTGCGCATCGGAAGCGTAAATCTTTTCCCGAGGACCAAAGTAAGCAACTTTTCTACGGAGATCGGCAGACATGAAGTCTTCTTGCGCAAAGTTGTTGTTCTACATTCGTAAAGGAAAAAAATAATATGGTTTCAGAAAAACCGATTGAAACGAAGTCTATCCAGAACCGCAAAAGATGAGTGGCTCAGAGTCGAGCGATGAGATTACTCCGGAAAGTCCAATAGCAATGCCGGGCAGTCGCGAACGATCTCGACGCTTGTCGATTGACCAGCTTCCGTATCGAGAAGGTCGAAATGGATGGGTCTCTGAAACGATAATCCTCCTTGAAAAACTGCGTAAGAACTCTGTATTTTTATCGGAATATCACCGTGGACGTTTTTACCATTACAAGAGCTTTGCAAAATACTTTGATTTGCCCGTGCTGATATTATCGGCTATCGGGGCTTCCGCCGCAATCGGATTGCAACCTTATGTTTCTCAGCCCACCATCAGTGTTGTATCGTGTGCAGTTGGGCTCACAGTAAGTATTATAACAAGCATAAAATTATATCTCAATATTTCTGATGCAATGACCAATGAACTGAAAATGTCAAAAGACTTTTACTCGCTAAGCATTGAACTCTACAAAACGCTTAGCCTCCACCCAAAAGACCGAGGTATGAATGCCACAGATTATCTCAATAAGCAGTATAGCCATTACTTAAAGTTGACGGAAAGCAGTAATCTTCTAAAGCAAAAATTTGTGAAAGATGAACTTGCACATCGGCATTATGAGATAGAACCCCAGAACCGATTCGGAGGCATCGTCTCGTTCCGCTCCAGAGTACCCGACACCGAAGAAAACAAAGAAGAACATGCCGTGTAGAGATGTTCGTAAGCTACCCGCAGTGGCTGGTTTGATTGCAGGAATGCGATACCGCCGCGGTCCCGGTACTAGCGTAGACTCCATGCATCCCGACTGTATTTCAAAGCTGAAGGATTTTTTTGCATTAGAAAAAAAGGTACAAGAGGAAAAAGAAAATATTGAACCACCCAAGACAGATCTACAAAAAGCGTTCTTAGCGACCCTCTACGAAGGTTCAGACGAAGACGATGAGCCAGGAAAAGCCGGAGGAGGTTTCGCCCAAGCCGGAGCCAGCCGAATCCACTCCACCCACCACGACGAAAGAAGAAAGCGAGAAAGAGGAGAAGAAGGAAACGCCCAAGAAAGTTACAAAAAAGAAAGAACAAACTAAGAAGAAAGAGAAGAAAGAAAAGCCCTTATCGAAACTAGCAAGGAAGAAACAAGATGATCGATATTTTTTAAATGGTAAAGGTCGACTAGTGTCTAAAAAGAAAAGTGAAAACGGCAAGCGCAATGTGCAAAGCCGTGCAATTAAAATAGCGCGCAAGTTGCTGGGACTCGAGGGGCGGATGATCCTGTTAGGTCGCGGCGCGGAGGGAAAAGCTTTAATTCGTCTAACTAAGAATATTAGGGAAGCGCTTAAGGAGGGGAAAGAGGATGATGCGGTGTCTATTCTTCATACGGATGTTGCAAAGCAATTTTTGGAAGAAGAGAAAAAAGCAGAGGAGGAGGAAGGACCGATTTTGGCTCCCTATCTTAAAAGTCAAGAAGGTCAGATGGAGGAAGAGAAGGCATGAGGACTTCCATGTTGTAGATCCTTCCACTGCGAGTTCGGCTTTCAGTTGGGGTAGTACGAGTCAAATCAATAATCTCTTCTCTCTCTCTTTCTAAAAGCCGACGGCGGACATTGCGCGCATACTCGTTATCAAACTCCATTGCTGCTCGTCGGACCAACCTTGGTGGATCTGGTATCGCAGCATAGGATGGGCCTTCGACAAGAGGACTTGTTGCATCGGAGAGCGGGCTTGATGGGGGTGTTTGTAGCGCGTTTTCGTCGAAGTACTGGTACCCTTTTAGACCTCTATTAGTATTCGTATAAACAAACAAATCGTTTTTCCCTGGTTGGTTCCAAACATACTTATAAATCGTACACCCATAAAGCACTAGATGATCCTCTAGATGCTCAGTAGAGATTCGATTGTGCATGGCAATGTTGTTCTGCTGAGGAAGGGGGTAGCGATCCCAATTGCCGCTCCCCAGAGCATAGAAAACACCTGGGTGGATCTTGTAGGAGTTCACATCAAAGTAGCGTAAAGGCCTGCCTTGATAATGAAAGTTGGTGAGCTTGGTTTCATCAATTTCAGACTCTTGCATATCATAGAATAGAGTACTGGGGCATAAGCACTTTGGAAATGCATAGCCAAGAACAGACACCATATATCCCTTGGTGTCCAGTCTTGTCCAATAGGAATTATCACCCCAAGGCATATCACTCCGGATCTTAGTTCGAAGAACTGTGGTTCTTGGTATAACTCCCTTGCCATAGCATATATCATGACGAATCCTGTCTTGAACTGCTCCATCAAGCTTTTCTAGGAAATGGTCATGCACCTGCATACACTTGCCTTCCATCTCATCCGCCATCTCTTGATTCGTTTCTATCACTCGATCCAGAATTGGAAACTCTCGAATGCATGCAGCAAAAAGCCAAGCTCTTGGATTCAGGTTCTTGATATTGATGTGCATCATGCTTTCGCGAAACAAACCAATGAAGGGGGGCATGTCCGAGTTCACAAGTTCACCATCGATTGAGATGTGGTAGTCCCATTTTACATGGAAGCGATGATCTCGAGTTTCGTAGTCCCAACACTCCTTGTCCATGAAGAATATGATGCTCTTGTAGGTCTCCTCCAACTGAAACATACTTCCGTAAGTTGTGTGCTCATAGAATACGAAAGCAAACATGCCGAGCCAAGTGTTATCCAGCAGCAAAGCACTGTAAAGCTCAAGCAATGGGCAGATTCCAGTATTAGCAACGTAGTTCTTGGTAAGGACTTCAGAGAGTCGACAACACAGATTGAAGGGCTTGTCGGTGGAAGACATAAACTTCTCGTCGTGAAAACGACTAAAGACGGGATACTTGTAAAATTCCTCTCCTTCCATGCCCGGAGCCCCAAGAGTATGTAGGACTCCAAACAAAGGATTGTTCTTGGCGTACCCCTCTTCCAAATCATCAGGATGAGCGCTTGCGTAAAGGCTGATAGTACTAGCACACTTGGGAATCCAAGCACGATTCCCTTGGCGCTGCTCACCAATCTTGAAGGTAAGACGCATCTCCGATCCCACCTGTGGTGCATGAATGCCCAAGGAGATATCATAAAACCCAAGCCATTGCAGGTACTTGTACAAAGACTCTGGTTTGATGAGATGCGGACAAACACATATCCACCACGAAGAATCGAAAACAAGGGTGAACGGCGTTCCCTGACGAAACAACTTCGAAAAGGCAGAGAAATCGTTGTTGGCGCAGAGAAGCATGTGCACGCAGAAATGAATCATCCATACACAGGAGTTCTCGATCTTGGAGATGAAGTTTAAAGCGCGATTGCAGCGCACAGAGACATTACGCTCCGCAGTGAACATCAAGTAGGATTCGATGTGCGAAACAAGTTCATGAGAGTGGAAAACAGGATGGGACATAGTTGACGGGTTAGGCTCAAAGTGCTGTTCTACGCCTTGTCGTCGAAGGTTTCATTTTTTGTACTAGATAATGATTGGTTAGTCCGCGATAAATTACCTATAACAATCCTACATGCTCAAAGCTGATTGGATTATCCGCGATATAACCCTAATATCGCCCTACGAAACCTTCCGCGAATTGCGCAAGCAATCTTGCCGGCATCCCGCCAACTTGTATCAAAAACCTTCTGGAATTCTATAAAACGGGGTGTAGAGCAACTGGGGG
>FUFK010045291.1_pt1 | contig 29082 bp, 32 predicted proteins | sample 1021851 | NCBI WGS metagenome assembly FUFK01 (sample SAMEA51879418, study PRJEB19060) | metagenome
TAAAGTTTTTTTATTCTTGAATTTATAAATTCTCGCTGATAGTCTAGATTTTTAACATTTTTGGAGAAAATATGGAATCGTTAATAGTTATGTCACTTGTTTTGGCAATTTTACAAATATGGATTATTCCGATGGTTTTAAATATGAAAAATATGAATTGGCTTCTTTCAAACAGAGAAGATTCTGATGAGCCATCAGAAATGCTTGCAAGAGCAAGAAGGGCTTCAACGAATCTTCAAGAAAGTTTGCCAGCTTTTTTAGCATTAGCCCTTTTATCTATGATCGTAAGTGTAGATGTAACCTCTGCTGCATGCTGGTGGTTGATCTTTAGAGTTGCTCATGGAGCTACATATATTATGGGGATAACGTATGTAAGAACACTTGCTTGGTTCGGATCTATAGGCTCATTGATTGCAATGGCTTGCGCTCTAGTTTAGAAATACTTCTATAAAAAAAGCCGGCCTAGAAAAGCCGGCTTTTTTTTAATGATTAGTCTTCGAAATCAGCTTGAACAGTCTGATGAGTACCACCATAAGCAGCTGAAGAGAAATGAGATGTTTTAACAACCCAATTTTTACCTTCTTTTACCCATACACCAGTAACTCTGGTTCGATAAGGCTTCATTCCACCGTTTCCATCAGCAACGACTCCCTCAGCATAATATCTTACATAGACAGTAGTATCATTAAGCTGATGTGCTTCAGATGCATGAACTTGAATCACTCCAGTTCCTCCAGCACTTTGTCTCTCCCAGTCTGATGCAGTTTGAGTAGCCATTGGTTTATGAAAACTCCCATCAGAATTAGTATTTAGCATTCCTGATGAGCTACTCATAGCCACAACTTTATCCCAATCTGATGTGTTCCTTGCTTCCCAATAAGCTTCAATATTTTTTAGAACTGTTTTTTCAGCATCTGTATGACCATCAGCAAAAACAGCGACTGAAAAGATTAAAGCTAAACTTAAAAATATATTTCTAAACATTCTTCCTCCTTTTTTATTTAGTCATATTAAATCTTTCTTCACCAACACCGGCTGACATCCAAATTTCATTTGAAACTTGATTTGATAAATCAGCCAAATCAAAAAAGGCTTTCATAGTCTCGGCTGTAGGATCAGCATCGCTACCCCATACACCCTTCTCTGCATCGACTATAATTCCAATTAAGTTTGGATTCACCCAGAAAAACTTTGCATCATTTACACCTTCAACATTTTTTGCAGCCTTGCAAACTGCAAGAGCAGCATGACCGAAAGCGTCTCTATCAGCATCACTTCTCATTTCATATTTTCCTATATGCAACATAATTTATCTCCAAAAAAAACACATATTATTAAAGCATACACCATCTTCTCTCAGCAACAACCTCAGTATTCTTGTTGTACATGGCAACAAAGGCATTGTATTTTTTGTCAGCAAGTTTTCTATCTTCTTCAGATAAAGCCTCGATGCTTTCTCTCCATTCACTCCATGAATTAACACTATCCCAAACAACCATTGTTGAAACACGATGAAGTTTTTCTTCTGTCCCATCATCATTTCTTAAATATTGGAGTGCTGGATAAACCTTTACATTTGCGCCTTGCTCGTCGTAAAAGTTTTGATGCATCTTGCTTGCTTTCATCATTCCTTCAACACTGCCGCCAGAAATGATCTTAGAAACATAATAATTGACAACTTTTCCATCGCAGTCTGAGAAATCTGTTGAAATACGATGATCATCTGCAAATGAAAAGATTGAAAAAGTTAATAATAAAAAATATCTCATAATAAAATCCTCCAATTGAATATTACTATAAGTTTGTGACACTGAAGAAAGAATTAGGTGAAATCAGGTTTTAGATTTCCAGGTGGTGCCATCTTCAGAATCTATAAGCTCAATACCTTTTTTTAAAAGTGAGTCTCTTATTGCATCAGCGCCGGTAAAATCTTTATTTTCTTTGAGGGTTTTCCTCTCATTAATAAGCTTTTCTATTTCCACCAATTCAGAATCACTTTATATTCAATTTCCTTATTCCATTCCGATGGTTTTTTGTTAAATACTCCTAAAATGCTTCCAGCAAATAGCAAAGACTGCTTTATGGTTCGGGTGTTTGAGGAGTTTCTGCTTTTTAAAAGCTCATTAATAGAAGTTAATACTTTGGGTATATCAAGATCGTTAGAAAAATTTTCCATGAGACTTTCATCAATTTCACCTTCTGGATCATCGTCACAGTTATCAAGAAAATCATAAACTTTATCTAACAATACTTTGGACTGTTTTATCACATTTTCATTCCAATCAAGTGATTTTCGATAATGAGAAGATAACAACGCAAGTCTTATTGTTTCTCCATCATGATCTTTCAAAAGGTCATTCAGAAGAATTATATTATTAAGAGATTTTGACATTTTTTCACCATCTATAGTGACAAAACCATTATGTATCCAATACTTAGCATAATCTTCAGGATTATCAGAATTAACGCTTGCGCAAGATTGAGCAATCTCATTTTCATGATGAGGAAAGAGTAAGTCTTGCCCACCACCATGAATATCGAAAGGTATTTTTAGATTTGCTTCAGACATCACGCAACATTCTGTATGCCATCCCGGTCTTCCAATTCCCCATGGAGATTCCCATCCAGGCTGACTTTTGCTTGATGGTTTCCACAAAACAAAGTCCTGTTGATTTTTTTTGATATCAGAAACTTGCACCCTGCTTCCAGCAAGCTGTTGATCAAATTCTCTGTTTGATAATTTTCCATATCCCTCATGAGAAGGAACATGAAAAAATACATGTCCATCTTTTACATAAGCTTTATCTTTCAGGATTAACTTATCAATAAAATTAACCATATCCTCAACATATTCTGTCGCCTTTGGCTGTATATCTGGAGGAAGGACATTCAAATAAGACATATCTGCATTATAAATATCCGTATATTTCTTTGTCAGTTCGTTTATAGGTATATCAGATTCATTTGCAGCTTCTATTATCTTGTCATCGATATCAGTAATATTAGATACATATGTAACGTTTGGATATTTATTTCTTAATAGCCTTACAAACGAATCAAAAACTACCGCCATCCTTGCGTTTCCAATGTGTGCGTAGTTATAAACTGTAGGTCCACAAGCATAAATGCGGACATGGTTTTGATCTATTGGCTCAAACTTTTTCTTTTTGTTAGATAAAGAATCATATAAATAGATTTCGCTCATGACTATTACTATAACTCAATGACACCTAGTTGATTTAACTTTTCAATGAGGTGCTCCATTGCTAATCCCATGACTGTGCTTTCAAGGCCATTAATGCTGGTAAAAAGATCTTTTCCGTTAGACTCAAAATGGTAACAACCNCATGCNCTGTANGGTTTATCTAAATTCAAATAATCCTCAATTTCTTGNNGTGATAGTTTCTTCATTTCNAACTCAGTTACATCATAATTTGACCAAATCTCTCTTCCTTCATGAAATATAGAAATACCATTATTTTGGAAATGTTTTTTTCCAGATAAGGATGAAAGATGATTCACAGCATCCTCATGATCAATAGGTTTATCAAAAATCTCATCATCGATCGTGCACATATTATCTGATCCAATAACGAATGCTTCTAAATTATCCATACTTACTGTGCGCGCTTTTTCAGAGGCTAATCTTGATACCTGCTCTCTAAATGATCTCCCATGAAGTTCCTTTTTAAGTAAATCTTCATCTACATTGGAATTTATAACTTGGAACTCTAGACCAACTCCTTCAAGTAATTGTCTACGAATTCTTGAACCGCTAGCAAGAATTAATTTTTTTTTAGTTTNGGAAACTTTAGGTAGCACCAAAGTTAGCTANTATGAACTAGTTGTNATTAAGTTCATAAATTCAGCACGTGTGTCTGGATTCTCTCTGAAGGCTCCAAGCATAGTAGATGTTATTGTTGAACTTTCTGGTTTATGAACTCCTCTTGTTGTCATACATTGATGTTTTGCATTCATGACAACTGCAACACCTTTTGGTTCAAGCACTTCATTGATTACGTTTGCTATTTGAGCAGTCATTACTTCTTGGGTTTGAAGTCTCTTACCAAAAATATCAACAACTCTGGCAAGTTTACTAATGCCAACAATTCTTTTGTTTGGTAAATAACCAACATGTGCCTTTCCGAGGATAGGAACGATGTGATGTTCACAATGAGATTCAACTCGAATATCCTTCACTATTACCATTTCATCGTAACCTTCAACTTCTTCGAACACTTTTGAAAGAACTTCTTTTGGATCCATTTCATACCCTGCAAAGAATTGCTCATAAGCCCTAACGACTCTCTTAGGAGTTTCTACCAAGCCCTCTCTATCAGGGTTGTCGCCTGTCCAAGCAAGCATAGTTCTTACNGCAGCTTCNGCTTCTTCTCNAGTTGGTTTTTTGTTATCTGTCATATTTGATCTCCTTTGATCTTCAATGAGGGNATTATATTAATGATATTTAGCACCAAAATAAAGGAAAATCCTTAATCTGATAAGTTTTTTTTATTTTGAAATGTAAGCTGTTGTTCTTTTTTAAAAGCTCTATTTACATCTACTGGTTCGTTGGAATTGAGAATCTTTTTAAGAACTTTAATCGAATCTCTCTCCATTGAGACTATTTTTGCAGCTATTTCGTGCGCCCTTTTCATCATGCTTTCTTTATCTTCATGTATTGAGCTTATGCCACCATATGAAAGAATCTCCTCAACTCCAACTCTTTCACCAGTGAAAACCATTTCCCTTACTCTTTGTTTTGGGATTATTCTTCCTAAGTGCGCACTTCCAACCAGCACATCAAAATTTATTCCTGGCATCTGAAAATAACTATCTTTTGTTGCTAAAACTATATCTGAAGAAGATGGAATAAAAAAACCAGCACCTATAACAAATCCATCACAGCAGCAAATTATGGGAACGTCTGAATTATAGATTGCATTTGAAAGCTTCCAGAGATAATCATTAATTATCTCAAGCTTTTCTTTATCAAGGCCATGCTCCTTTCTGTCTGCTCCTGCTGAAAAACCTTTACCTTCATTTTCAATAATTATCACAGAGATTTGGTTATCAAAAGAAGCTTTTTCGATGAGATCATTCATTTCTATTAAGTCATCAGATGAAAATGCATTTACTGGTGGAGATGAGATCGTCACCACCATTGTTTTATTTTTAGTTGAGCTTTTTATTGCCATTTTTCTTCGCTTAAAACTGTTATCATTAACAGAAACTATTGTAGCAATGTCTAATATAAAAGCATTAATAAATCCTGTAACTCCATTTCAACAAAATGCACCCATTGTATTTTGTGAGGAAACTAAAAAATGTGCTTTTGTTGATCCAGGTGGAGATTTAGATGTACTGCTAGCTAGTGCTGCAAATAATGACCTAATTCCAGAGAAAATATTACTTACTCATGGGCATATAGACCATGCTGCTGGTGCTACTGAGCTAGCTAATACACTCAACTTGGAGATAATTGGTCCTCACATTGATGATAAGTTTCTCTTGGATGAATTAGAAGCTCAAGGTTCAATGCTTGGATTGTCTGCTCAAAATTGCTCACCAGATCTATGGTTAAATGATGGAGAAACCGTATCAGTTGGTAATGCAATATTAAAAGTATTTCTTACTCCAGGTCATACTCCAGGACATATTATTTTTTTTCATGAGCCCTCGAAGTTAGCTATTGTGGGTGATGTTCTTTTTGCCGGATCAATTGGAAGAACAGATTTACCTGGAGGTAACTATGCGCAATTGATTGAATCAATTAAGACAAAACTATGGCCCCTTGGTGAAGATATAGCTTTTGTTCCTGGCCATGGACCACCCTCAAATTTTAAAGTTGAACGATCAACTAATCCTTTTGTTTCTGATAATAATTTATAGATTTATACGAAAACCTATCTCAAAAGTTGTTGAATCATATAGAGAGTTTGTGCTCGCACCGATAGTAAAGGCTGTATATTTGCCTCTGTTGTAGATTGCTTCAAAACCAAATCTTCTGTTTTGATCATCCGAAATCTCATAAATTGTTGGACAATCTAGTTCCAAACATACAATGTCATCATTGATAATTGGTTCTGCTTCTGATGCGACATCAAGGAAAATCCTTCCTTCCCAATCATTACTGTCACCAAAATGAATGCCTGACACAAAATTTGCCTCATATGCATTTTCATCAAAATTGAAGTTATCGTTTTCTACTGACCAACTTTTTACCCCAAACTCTCCATAGAGCTCAAATAAATTTTTAATTTCTAAGTTGACTCCGCGTGCTGAAATATTACTTAATATGTCCCCTATTCCAGCATGAGCTCCAATTCTAAAAGAATCAGTAGTTTTGTCGACTGTTTCTTTCTCAAAGTCTATTCCGTCGCCTCTTCTTTCAAACTTAAGATATAAAGGTCCAGGCAGGTTAAATGAGGTATTTATTGCTAAGCCACTATCTGCATTGCTTGCTCCAATATAGCTTATTCCTAGATAGGTATATCTAAAATCAAATATCTCTCTATCGAGTCGACCTTTTTCTTCTGAAAAAATTGGTATAGCTAAAAAGAATAGAAACAGAGAACTTAAAAATTTCATTTTTTTAATTGTTATCTATAAGTTTAAAGTAAATTTTTGAAGCCTGCATTACTTTTGGTGCCAACCATAATGCAGAAATCAGAGTTGGAATAGCCATCATAGCAAATGCACCATCAGCTATATTTATAGCAATATCAATTGGTACTATCGAATAAATGAAAATACTTAAAATGTATAGATAAATATAGAATTTCATGCCAAATCTACCAAATAGGAATCTTGAGCAAGATGCTCCGTAATAAGAGTAAGTAAAGATTGTGCTCAAGCCAAAACAAATGACGCATACGAAAAGAATTAAGCCACCAAAGTTACCTAACAAAATACTAAATGCTTCTGCTGTTAATGTAACGCCTTGGGACGATGATGTTTCCCAAACTCCTGATACTAGAATCATTAAAGCAGTGGCTGTGCATATAATTAATGTATCAAAAATTGGTCCTGTCATGGCTACTAAGCCTTGTTTAACTGGATTTGAAACTTTAGCAACTCCATGAACCAAAGATTCAGTTCCCATACCTGCTTCATTTGAAAAAGCTCCTCTTCTAACGCCATAAATTAACACTCCAAAAAAGGTACCACCTGCAATAGCAGTTCCATTAAATGCATCGATAAAAATTAATTTAAAGGCAGGTAAAACTAGGTTTAAATTTAGTATGAGCGCTACAAGCATTGCTCCAAAATAAATTGACCCCATTAGAGGTACAAGAAATGTTGCAACTTCAGCTATTCTTTTTAAACCACCAATTACCACTATTCCAGTAATACCTGCGAGGACTAAACCTCCCAAAACATTAAAATTTTCAATTTCTGAAAAAGCAAGGTCCCCAGTGATTTGAATGAGTTGATTGCTTTGAAAAGCTGGCAAGCAGCCTATCATTCCTGCCAAAGCAAAAAAATATGCAAGGGGTAACATTCTTTTTGGAAGACCATTCTTTATTACATACATGGGGCCGCCAAAGATTTCTCCTTCTTTGGTCTTTTCTCGATACATCACCGACAAAGTACAAGTAAAAAATTTTGTTGCTATACCTATGATTGCTGTCACCCACATCCAAAAAATTGAGCCAGGTCCTGCTACTGAAATTGCAAGGGCAACACCAGCAATATTACCCAACCCAATTGTCCCCGACAATGATGTGGTAAGTGCTTGGAAGGGACTTACTTCGCCCTCATCATCCCTCTTTTCCTTGGAAAAAAGGATCCTAAAAGCGTGCAGAAGATATTTAAAAATCTTAAATCTTGAATAAATTAAAAAAAATATCCCAGATCCAATTAATAGAAATATTAGCCATGGGCCCCAAGCAGCTGAAGCAAATTGCTCAGCATAGAAGTTTGGAGATTTGTCCATTTAAGTTAGTCCTAAATTATTGACAGCATCTTATTCATAGCCTTCAACTACTGCATACATTCTTTCGGCTCCACCCTTAAGCAAAGTTAATGCCTCTTTATATTCTGAACTTCTGTATGCAGCCAGTGCAGTTTCATAGGAATCAAATTCAACAACTACATTTCTGGAGAAATCGATTCCCTCTTTGGTTTCATGTTGACCGCCCCTAACAAGAAATTTACCGCCAAATTTCTCTATTGCTATTTCAGCTTGTTTACCATACCTTGAGAGCTTCTCATCATCGAGAATGTTTGCTTTAGCTACCCAATAACCTTTTGGCATTCTTTATTTAACTATCAAAGGTTTAATAATTTTTACATCATCAGCAATATATGCATTTTTTGTTTTTTCGTAATGGGGATGGCCCAAGGTAGCTAGATCGATAGCCTTTTCCATAACTCTAGCTTCAAAATCAGACTCTTCAACTAGCTCATCTATTATTCCTGCATCAACCGCTTTAGCAAATGGGTATGGATCAGCATGAAGCAGAACAGAATATGCATGTTTTTTAGAAATTCTACTTGCAGCAATCTGCATAATACTAGTTGGAATATCCATATTATTTCTAACCTCGTTAGCTTGAGTTACAAAATCTCCTTTCAAGCCTATTCTATAATCACACCCACATGCTACAAAAAGACCCATTGCTATAGTATGCCCAGATAAAGCAGCAATAACCGGCCTTGGAAAAGTAAAAATGTCATACATAAACCTCATTCCGAGATCACTCATTTTTGATATTTTTTCCATATCTCCTGATGCAAAGGTTTTTAAATCAAAGCCAGCAGAAAAAATTCCATCTTTACCCTTTATCACTAGAGAGCCACTATCTTTAGGAACATCATTTAAGCAATTATTAATCGCTTCAAGCATTTCTATAGAAAAGACATTTACCTTTCCATCATCTAAGCTTAATACTGATACATCATCGATTTTTTCAAGAGTTGCGTAATCTGTCATTTTTTACTCCTTAGCATTGGTTTTGCATCTTTTACTACAGAATCTGACCTCATCCCAAGATCTTTCCCATTTTTTTCTCCATGTAAAAGGCCTATTACATGTTACACAAATTTTTTGAGGAAGATTGGATTTTTTTATTCTTTTCAAAGAGTTTTTTCCTCAATAAAAATATCAGCGGCCTTAAAAATTCTTAATTTCCTATCCTTATCAAGTTTATCAAGAGCTCTTATCATTAGCGATAGACGTGGATTTGAAGCAAAGAATTCTTTATTGTCTTCAATAAATTTCCAATAAAGGCCATCGACAATTTCACACCAATCTCCCTTTTTAAAATTTGACATCCTTAATATATAACTTGATCCACAAATATATGGCTTGGTAGCAAATATTCCTCCATCAGCGAATGTTCCCATACCAAAAACATTTGGAACCATNACCCACTCAGANGAATCAACAAACATTTCCATAAACCATTTATAAATCTCTGATGGATGGATTCTTGACATATTCATTATGCTAGCTAAAACCATAAGTCTATTTATGTGATGAGTATACCCAAACTCTTGTGCGCCTTTTATGGCATCATCTAGAGGTTCTATACCTGTTTCTCCTGTATACCATGCATCGGATAGTTTTCTTTGATGATTCCAATAATTAGCATCAATCATTTTTTCAGAGAAGTTTTGATAAATGCCTCTTATAAATTCTCTCCAACCAATGATTTGTCTTATAAATCCTTCTAAGCTGTTCAGAGGTATATCATTTTCCTCAGCATAATTTCTTGCCTCAGTTACTACTTGCTGTGGAGTAATAATCCCAAGGTTCATTGAACTACTTAACGCAGAATGAAGTTGAAAATGCTCGCCCATAAAAATAGCATCTTCGTATGGCCCAAAATCTTTAAAACGCTCATCAAAAAAAACATTAAGCCAATCTAAAGCTTGTTCAGAAGTAAAAGGGAAAATATTATTTGTTATCCCTGGATGATCTTTAAATTCAGTATTTATAAAATTAGAAATTTCTTCAGAATCATCTCGTTTTTTGATAGTTGGAAGTTCTGGAATTATGTAACCTTTAGGAAGCTTTTTTCTATTTTCATCATCAAAGCTCCATTTACCACCCAAAGGCTTTCCATCTTCTAAAAGAAGATCCATCTCTTTTCTAACTTTCTTGTAATAGTTAGCTTGTAATATAAAAGTTTTATCCCCTATATATTCTTTAAATGATTGCCTTGTATCAATGAACATGGGAGTTTTTAAAATTTCATATTTAATTTCTAATTCGTTGACTAGTCCAAGTATTTCTTTTTCAAAAGGCTTGTCTTCTATTTCAAAAAACTTAATTTTGGTAAAGTTATTTTTCCTGATCTCGTCAGCTAATTTCTCAATAAAAGGATCATTAAATCTATTATTAAAATCATAATAAATATTTTTTATTTTTGATCTCTCCAAAGAGTCTCTAAACGATCTCATTGCATTAAAAAATAATGCAATTTTAGACTTATGATGTTTTTCATAGGTGCAAAGACCTGAGTCCTCACACATAAAAATAGTTTCTGTATCCTCTATTTTTTGGATCTCTAAGGGGAAAAGTTGATTTCCAAGAATCAATCTTAAGGATTTATCTATCATTTAACTTTACTTAATGATTTAATTTTTTAATTCAATAAAAAAGGCCGCAAGAGCGGCCTTCAATAAAAAGTTAAGATTTAACTGTTTAGCTCATTTTTAAATTCAGCACTATTCCACAACTGTGAATCATCACATGAAGAATGTTTATCAAATGCTGCCTGCATATCAGCGCCGCTTTCAATCCAATTCATATTCCCAGCCTCTAAAGCCTTGATATTTTGATGCCAGTTAAGCCAATAAAAATCATAAGGATCACTAGAATCTTTTGGAATATAAACGCCATAGGTAAAAGGATCTCCAGTTCCATTGTCAGCAACCCACTGGTTAAATAGAGCCATATCTGCCATTAAATCCTCTTCTGTCGTTCCATCAGTAAATCTACATGCAAAAGATTCAGTAGTAAATGATGTCCAATCAAAGTCTGGCGAAGTAATTCCTGAGCTATGAAAAACAAAATCACCAACTTGAGTATTATCACAATCCAATACATTTCTTGATGACTGATCCCATTCTTGAGCTTCTGCATTAGAGAGCCAAGACTCCCATGCAGCATCTGCAGCATCCTTTGAAGTCCATTGAAGTTCCCACCAGCCGTTTTGTTGACCGCTTGCTGGAGCATAACCACCAGCCCAAACCATTTCATCATAGACTGCTACTAATTCATTCCATTCGGCAACAAAATTCTTCATTGTTTCTTCTGAATAATCAGGACCAGCAACACAAGGAATGAATTGATTAAAGTAAACAGTTTGTTGAGCATCAGCATCATCCATTGAGTTGGAGCAACTAGCAATAAAAATTATTGAAAAAATGGACAACAAACTTTTTTGAATTATATTCATAAAATCTCCGAAAAAATTAATAAGTATTTATATTACAAAAAAAATAATCAAATAGTTACTTTTTTACAAAAAGATATTATTTAAGATTCTACGTGAAAAAGCTTTGTATAAATTTTCCATTCATCATCTTTCTTTAAAAAGGATAAACAATCTATAAAAATCATTCCTAGGTATGCTTCTCTAACTTTAACAGCTGCAGTATTTCCATAAACTTCACATGAGATTATTTCTAGCATCTTATCATCATTATTTTCCATCGGTGATGGCTGTTGCGATGCTACAAAACCAGCAAAATCATCAACACTCATTTCATGAAAACCATCTGGGAGATACCCTGTTATGGAAGCATTTGGATTAAAAGAAGCTTTAATTTTTTCAGGATCTGACTCATAACATCCATCAAAATATAACTGAATACAATCCTTTATCATTTCATTATCATTCATATTTTTCTCCAAAATGGCGGAGAGTGAGGGATTCGAACCCTCGATACAGTTACCCGTATACCTCCTTAGCAGGGAGGCGCTTTCGACCACTCAGCCAACTCTCCGAGTTTTTTATTATACAGACAATTTTATGATGCTTAACGATTCTAATTATCGAATTCTAGTCTATGACCAAAATTCAAAGACTCAGAAAATTGCCCTTCTTTATAAGCAATATTTCCATTGAGGATGGTTGCATGAATTGATGAGCGCATTGTTCTATTTTCTAGAGGAGACCACCCACATTTATGTAAGATATTTTCTTTATTTACTGTGTAGGTTTTATCCATATCCACACATGTTATATCTGCGAAGTATCCTTCCCTTAGGAATCCTCTATCTTTGATATTGAATCTCTTTGCAACATTGTGACTGGACTTTTCGACGATCATTTCTAAAGAGAAAATATCGTCAAAATAAAACTCGAGAAGCATCTGAAGAGAGTGCTGAACTAAAGGAATACCCGCAGGAATATTTGGATATTTTTGACTTTTTTCTTCAAAAGTATGAGGAGCATGATCGGTTGCGAAAATGTCAATTTTATTTGCTTTTACGGCTTCAATGATTCCAAGTCTGTCTTCCTCTGTTTTGATTGAGGGATTGCAAACAATAAAATTACCAAGCTCTTCATAATCTTTGTCGCTAAAAGTTAGGTGATGAACACAACCCTCAGCAGTAATATGTTTGTTCTCAATTGGATCAGTTGTAAATAATTCCATTTCCCTTGCTGTGGAAAGGTGAAGAACATGCAAATTAGACCCAAATCTTTTTGCCAGCCCAACAGCTAATGAACTGGATAAATAGCAACATTCCTCATCTCTTATAACTGCATGATGAGCAGCTTCGAGCTTGTCGCCATACTTTTCTTTGTATAGTCTCTCATTTTCCACTAGTCTTTTAGGATCTTCACAGTGGGTAACAATATTTGTAGGACAATGTTCAAAAATCTTCTCAAGCGATTCATATTTATCAACCAGTAAATCACCAGTAGATGCTCCCATAAATACTTTGAGGCCACATGAGGTTTTTGGATCATGTTTTTTTATCTCTTCAATATTGTCATTTGTTGCACCTAAATAAAATGAGTAATTACCAACAGATTTTGATGAGGCCATCTCAAACTTTTTCTCTAAATTCTCAATAGTAGAGGTATTTGGATTTACATTAGGCATCTCAAAATAACTTGTTACGCCTCCGGCGAGAGCAGCCTTTGATTCAGTGGCAATTTCACCTTTGTGAGTTAGGCCTGGTTCTCTAAAATGAACTTGATCATCAATAAGACCAGGAATTACAAGCTTTCCTGATAAATCTAGTTCTTCGGAAGATTCTGAATCAATCGAAGCAGCTATTTTTTCAATTCTTTGATTTTTAATTGCAATATCTACCTGTGATTCAACATTTTCATTGATAACATTGCAGTTTTTAAGGACTAAGTCATACATTATTTATCTAGCTCAAATACATCATGTAAAACTTTTACGGCTTTTTCAAGATCATCTTTTTCGATAACCAATGTCAACTTTATTTCGGAAGTGCTAATCATGCCAATATTTATTTCGTTTTCAGATAATGCTTGGAAAGCTTTTGCTGCAACTCCAGCATGAGACCTAATTCCAACACCAACAATAGAAACTTTAGCAATTTCATCGTCAATTATTACTTCTTTATAGTTTATGGATTTTTGAATATTGTTAATTGCTTCATCCAACAAACTTTTTTCCTCGGTTGCTATGGTAAAAGTAAAATCCGTCTTGCCTTCAATTCCAACATTTTGAACAATAACATCAACTTTCATGTCTAATTCACTTAGCGGACCAAGTATCTTTGATGCAATGCCTGGAGTATCTTCAACCGCAGTAAAAGTTACTTTTGTTTGATCTGTTTGGAAGGCTATTCCTGAAATTTCTGCATTTTCCATGGTGTCATTCTCTAAAGTTATCATAGTACCAGTACCTGATGAAAAGCTCGATAAAACTCTCACAGGAACCTTAAATTTATTTGCGAATTCTACAGCTCTTATTTGAATGACTTTAGCTCCTTGTCCTGCAAGCTCAAGCATGCCTTCCATTGAAATTGCATCAAGTTTCTTTGCATTGGGAACAATTCTTGGGTCTGTAGTGTAAATGCCATCAACATCCGTATAAATATCACAACGATTAGCTTTAAGAGAAGCAGCAATTGCAACAGCAGTAGTATCAGATCCACCTCTTCCTAAGGTAGTAACTTCTCCAGTTTCAGTTATTCCTTGGAAACCAGTAATAATTGGAATTGAACCATCTGCAAGAATCTCTTCCATTTTTGTTTTATCTATATCCAAAATCTTTGCCTTTGAAAAGTTAGATGTAGTTTTAAGTGAAACTTGAGCAGCTGAATAAGATTTGGCTTTCAAGCCAAGAGAGTTGAGGGCCATAGCTAAAAGAGATGCGCTTACTTTCTCACCAGTTGATATCAGGGCATCGAATTCTCTTGTATTCGGATTATCTCCAAATAATTTTGAGAGTTCTATAAGTCGATCAGTCTCTCCTGCCATTGCTGATACAACAACTACAACAGTGTTCATCTCTGCCTCATTTTTAATGATTTCAGCGACTGCAGCTATTCGCTCTCCCGAGCCAACAGATGTACCTCCAAATTTTTGAACTATAACTTGTTGCATAAGAAAAATTTATGCGAGCGATTGTACGATATTAGGGATATCAGAAACAAATTTTTCTCTATCGGAAGGCTTACCTGCGCCTTGAGCAAATTCTACTCTTCCACCTCCTTTGCCTTCGATAGGAGATGTTAAAGCATTAATGAGGTCTTTTGCTGAAATTCTCGATTGAAGGTCTTTTGATACGGAACAGAGAATAGTTAATGTTTCGTTTTTGGAACTTAGAATAATAAAGATAGAGTTATTTGCATTTTTCGTTTTTTCATCGAGTAGTGGTCTTAATTCTTTGATATCCTCTGATTCTGCCTCTTCAATTACTAATTTAAAGTTATCAATATCATGAGTATTAGAGGATTTAATTGTAGCTGCTTTGGCGGTTTTACCGCCTTTTTTTAAGCTTTTATTTTCCTTTAAAAGCTTACTCACCTTATCTTCAATTTCTTCAGCTGGAGCATTTAATAGTTTTTGGAGTTGAATAGTTTGATTTTTAAGATTTGATAAATATTCTTGAGCTTTAGGACCAGACAATGCCTCAATTCTTCTGATACCAGAGGCTACACTGCTTTGACTTGTTATTATGAAAATACCAAGATCCCCTGTTCTTGAGATATGTGTTCCACCACAAAGCTCAAGAGAAAAATCATCTTCACCAATAGATAAGACTCTTACCTGATCTTCATACTTTTCACCAAATAAAGACTCTGCACCTGAATTCTTAGCATCTTCTAAATCCATTATTTTTGTGCTTACAGCTGAATTCTTTAGTATTTCTTGATTTACTAATTCTTCAATTTTGGATATCTCTTCATCTGATAAAGATTCATCATGGGAGAAATCAAATCTGAGTTTGTGCTCATCAACAAGGGAACCCTTTTGCTTAACATGATCTCCTAAAACCCTTTTTAGTGCAGCATGGACTAGATGGGTAGCAGAATGATGAGCTTCGGTTTTCTCTCTTTTTTCTTTATTCACGTTAACTTCAATTTTATCATCAATTTTTAAACTTCCTTTGTCTAACTTTATAAGGTGCATAAAAACTTTTCCAGATTTTTTGCAATCTAAAATACTACCCTCAGCATTTTTAGATTTAAACATACCTCTATCACCAACCTGTCCACCTGACTCTGCATAAATTGAAGTCTGGTTAAGTGCTATAAAGTACTCTTGTGGCTCTTTAGCAAGCTCAACTTTTTCATTTTTATTCCAAATTGCTATTACATTTGAGTCTGAAGATAAATGTTCATAACCAATAAAATCTGTTTCCTTTATATCCTCTGCTATGGGAATCTTTGATACAAACGAACTTGATGCCTTTGACATTTGTTGTTGAGATTCCATATTCTTCTTGAATCCTTCTTCATCAATATCAATACCCTTTTCTCTTGCAATATCAGCCGTCAGATCAAATGGGAAACCAAAAGTATCGTGAAGCTTAAAGGCCAAATCTCCTGAAATAATTTCTTTATTCCCTTCTGCAAGAGTGGAGTCTAAAATTTGAATGCCTTTATCGAGCGTTTGTAAAAACTGAGTCTCTTCATTTTTGATAAGTTTTTTAATTCTTCCTTCGTCATTTTTTAATTGCGGATAGGCATCACCCATCGAGTTAACGAAAGTTTTAACTAATTTATGCATAAAAGGCTTATCTGCTCCAATCTTATAGCCGTGCCTAATAGCTCTTCGCAAGATTCTTCTAAGAACATAGCCTCTTCCTTCATTAGATGGAAAAATATCATCAGAAATTAGGAAGCATGAAGATCTAAGATGGTCAGCAATTACTTTATGGGAGACATCTCCAGCATTTCCAAGTACTTTCTCGGATTCTTTAATTAGATTTGAAAAGATATCAGTTTCATAGTTTGATCCTACTCCCTGCATTACTGCAGCAATTCTTTCTAGTCCCATTCCAGTATCAACTGATGGCTTTGGTAAATCATGCANCACGCTATCTGAATCTCGGTTGAATTGCATAAATACTAAGTTCCATATCTCTACAAATCTATCGCCCTCATCTCCGTCTTCACCTGGCGGTGTTCCTTCATATTTATCTCCATGATCAAAAAAGATTTCTGAGCAAGGGCCACAAGGTCCAGTATCAGCCATCGACCAAAAATTATCTTTATCTCCAAGCTTTGCAATTCTATCCGGATCAATGCCAATCTTATTTATCCAAATTTCTTTTGCCTCGTCATCATCTTTATAAACTGTAATCCATAACCTGTCTTTATCTAGTTTGAGAACATCAGTTAAAAACTCCCATGCAAAAACTATAGCCTCCTCTTTAAAATAGTCACCAAAGCTAAAGTTCCCAAGCATTTCAAAAAAAGTATGGTGGCGAAGTGTATAGCCAACATTTTCAAGATCATTATGCTTACCCCCAGCACGAATACATTTTTGGGAAGTGGTGGCTCTGGAATATTTAAGTTTTTCTTGGCCTAAAAAAACATCTTTAAACTGAACCATACCTGCATTAGTGAAAAGCAAAGTTTCATCATTGTTGGGTATGAGAGAACTTGAAGAAACAACATTATGATCCTTGCTTTTAAAGAATTCTAGAAATGCTTCTCTTATCTCATTGGTATTCATTTTTTTTCGTATCTGCCACCTGTAAGTGCATTACTAAAAATATTAATTAAAAATGAAAAATATGTCATAAGAAAGACTAATACCTTGTATCTTTTACTTGGGATAGAAAGACGCTTGCCAGCAAACATTGCATCAAGGCCTTCTCTAGCTACTCTCTCAGCAGTTAATTTCATAAATGCTGGAACTTTGTCCATTTGCTCTTGAGTGCCAGATGCAGAATGGAATTCAGTAACTGTATAACCTGGGCAAACAGAAGTTGATGAAATGCCCTTACGTTTGTAATTTATATTTATGGAATCACTAAATCTATTCATAAATGTTTTAATTGGTCCATAAAGAGTCTGAATTGCGGATGGTGGAGCAAAAGATGCCACTGAAGAGACAATCATAACTTTTCCGCCGCCCCTTGCTAGAAGATCGGGTACAAACTTTTTTGTTAAAGCTATTACTGATATTGCTAGCACTCTGAGGCTTTTTTCTTCATCTTCCATAGGAACTTCATGAAATGGTTTTGGCAACCCATAACCTGCATTATTGATAAGAATTTCTACGTCATAATTATTATTCTTACAAAATTCATGAATTTGGTCTGGTGCATCAACTTCGGCTAAATCAGCTGTGATGTAATCAACATTTACTTGATACCTGCTTCTAATTTCTGAGGCCAGTTCTTGTAATCTATTTTCTCTTCTAGCAGTCAAAATAATATCGTGACCTCTTTCAGCAAGCTGTATTGCTATTTCTTTTCCAATTCCCGCTGAAGCCCCTGTAACTATTGCATATGACATTTAAAAATCTCCTTTTTTATATCTTTTATAATTTTCAACATAAAATTTCGAGTTTAAAGTTGGTAGTTGTTGCTCTTCCTCCGATAACTCTCTTTTTACCTTAGCTGGAATGCCCATAACCATTGAACCATCAGGGATTACAGCATTCTCAGTAATTAAAGCTTTGGCTCCAATTATGCAGTTTTTACCTATTTTTGCACCATTTAGAATGACTGAATTGATACCAATTAGCGAGCCATCACCTATTTCACATCCATGAAGCATAGCCATATGCCCAACGGTAACATTATTACCGATGGTACATTTAAAGCCAGGATCTGTATGAATAATAGAACCTTCTTGAATGTTTGACCCTTTCCCTATAGAAATAGGCTCATTATCTCCTCTTACTACGCAATTAAACCAAATACTTGCATCTGTATCTAAGAAAACATCACCAATGACGGTAGCGTTACTGGCAATCCAGAAATTTTCGTCCCGCATTTTAGGTTTTTTTCCATCTAATTCGTAAATCATCGCTTCCAGTCCAATTTTATTCCTGCATCAAAATAATCATTAACAAAAATTGCTGTGATCATTGCAGTAAGTCCCCAAATCTTAAATCCATTATAACTCCATGATGGTGATTTGAACTTAATTCCATCTCTTTCTAATTCTTGCCAAATAATATTTTCTTCATCAAGTAAATATGAAATAGGGACATCAAATATTTCATCTATTTCATAATTCGATTTAAACGGTTGATTAGTTTCTAAAAATCCAACAACTGGATGAACTTCTACTTTATGTCTCGAAATAAAATAATCCATTTTTCCAAGAATCTCTAAATTTGTAGATTGGAGATTAATTTCTTCTTCACATTCTCTAAGAGCAGTCTGAAAAATATCCTGATCAATCTGTTCCATCATTCCACCAGGAAAACTGACTTCACCTGCGTGAGTTTTCATTTTCGATGATCTCAACGTAAATTTAATAGAAAAATTTTTGTCACTAATTTTTGATATCAAAATCATAACGCCAGCTTTTCTGTTTCCAGTAGTAGCATCATAATTAATATTACTTAATTTATCTTTTATTGAAGAAATCATTTAAGATAGTTTAACTTTTTTTAGAAAAAATATTGGTTAAGTTGTGAAGTATTGTTCAAATTGTGGAAGCTCAAATTTAGAATTTAAAATCCCTGAAGATGATAATCGCAAGCGATACTGTTGCAATGATTGCGATACAATTTTTTATACAAATCCAAATCTAGTAGTGGGCACATTATCAACATTTGATAACAAAATATTAATTGCTAAAAGAAGTATTCATCCGCGTAAAGATAAGTGGACCTTGCCGGCAGGTTTTCTTGAAAATGCAGAAACGATGCAAGCTGGTGCATTAAGAGAAACATTAGAAGAAACTCAAGCTAAAGCTGAAATAATTAAGCCATATACTGTCATAAGTCTACCGCATATCAGTCAGATACACGTCTTTTATCTAGCTAGACTTNTTTCAGATTCCTTTGGACCAACCAATGAAAGTAGTGAAGTAAAGCTGGTTGAAATATCAGAAATTCCATGGGATGAATTAGCTTTCCCTACAGTTTCAATGACTCTAAAATATTTCGTTGAGGATTCAAAAAAAGACAACTTTGAATTTCGTGAAGAAGAGATTTTACTGAGCTAACTCACAAATTTTTTAGCATTAATAAAGATCTGCATCCAAGGAGAAAATTCTCCCCAAGATAATGGTTTCCATGAAAATTGATGGGAACGAAACACTCTTTCTGGGTGAGGCATCATGATTGTTATGTTTCCATTATCATTTGTAATTCCTGTAATTCCTGAAGGTGATTTATTTGGATTCAATGGATATTGTTCAGTTTGATATCCAGACGAATCAACGAAAGTCATACAGATCTTTTCTGAATCAAAAAGTTTATTTATTTCATCTTCATTTTCAAAACTTGCTCTACCCTCTCCATGCGAAACAATAATTGGTAGCGACCAGTCTTCCATATTATTTAACAGCACAGATTTTGATTTTAGAATTTTTACCTGACTCAGTCTTGCTTCAAATTGATCNGAATGATTCTTTTGGAAACTTGGCCAAGAATCTGTTCCGGGAATTATTTCTTTTATGGAGGAAAGCATTTGGCATCCATTACAAACACCAAGTGTAAATTTTTGCTCGTCCTCAAAAAATTTTAAAAACTGTTCTTGAATACTGTCACTAAAATTAATTGTGCTAGACCAACCCTTTCCTGCTCCTAAAACATCTCCATATGAAAATCCACCACAAACAGCGAGACCATTAAATTGATTTAAATCTTTTTTCTGCTCTAACAAATCCTGCATATGAATATCATGTGCTTCAAAACCTGCTTTNATNAATGCAGCTGCCATTTCATTTTGTCCNTTTACACCNTGCTCTCTNAAAATTGCAACTTTTGGNTTATTTTTNAGNAAATTTAGTATTNTNAGACCTTTTTTAGGTTGCTTAAAGGAGTCATTTGCAAATAATCCAGTATTTGAGGTCTTTGAAATAAGATCAAACTCCGATTTTGCATCATCTTTATTGTCACGTATAGATTTAATGCGATATGAGACCTGAGACCANGCCTGCTCAAGCTCNGCAATGTCTCGTGAGAANAATTTATCCTTATTTTTATCAAGAATATCAAAGTTACTTCCGCCGATTTTTCCTAAATACTGGAATATGAGGTTTTGAGAATGAGCTGATTGCTTTAATTCTTCTAATTTAGATTCATTAATTTGAATAACTACTCCGATCTCTTCAGAAAACAAGAATTGCTCTGGGGAAACCTGAAAATTATTATCCAGTGAAATCGAGCATCCTATTTTATTTGTAAAGCAAAGTTCAGATAAGGTGGTAAGGATCCCGCCATCAGAAATATCATGAAGCGCATGAATATTTTTTTTATTTATTCCACTCTGAATAAAATTAAATAAATTTAATAGCTCTTCAGATGAAATATCTGGTGTATCAGTAAATGAAGTTTCAAAAATATCTTGATAAATTGATCCATTCAATCTAAAAAAATTATTTGGTTTTACTAAAACCAAGCATGGATCTTCTAAGTTTTTATACTCTGTAGTTATTGATGTTCTTACATCTTTGACAGGTGCCATAGCTGAAATGATTCCTGTCATTGGACTTTTAACGGTAAAGTTTGTTTGCTCTTTTTCCCAAGTCGTTTTCATGGACAAAGAATCTTTACCAACAGGAATTGCTATTCCAAGGTCAATACAAAAGTTTGATAACGCTTCCACTCCTTTTCTAAGATTTAAATCCTCAATATTTTCTCCACATGCTGCCATCCAGTTAGCTGATGCTCTGATAGAAGAAATAGATTCAATTGGTACTGACATCATATTGGTTACNGCTTCGGCTNCTGCCATTCGCATTGANGCAGCTGNATTATGAATNGATAAAGCNGGTCTCTCTCCAATACTTATNACTTCTCCGCAAACATCATCAAAAGATCTCAAGGACATAGCATAGTTTGATGTAGGCACTTGCCACTTTCCAACAAATTGATCTCTTGCAACCATTCCTCCTACCGATCTATCACCGATGGTAATTAAAAATGATTTTGAACCAACCGTAGGATGACTAAGAACATTTTCAGCACTTTTCTCAATATGTTTTTTAACAGACTCTTTTGCTTTTGGATCAAGCTCTGAAATATCTAAATCATTATCTGCATCTATTGCTATCTTTTGTTCAACATTAAAAACATTTTTTTCTTGTTGAACGACTTTCTTTTCTAGTGGCAGTTCACCAAATAGCATAGATAAAGGTACATCTACTGGATAATTATTAGCACTTTCATCAAAAAGTTTTACATATTTTTCAGTTGTTGTTTTTCCTACAACTGCAAAAGGACAACGCTCTCTCTCACAAATTTCTGTAAATAGTTCTTCATTNTCAGAATGAATGCTTAAAACATATCTTTCCTGNGATTCGTTTGACCAGATTTCCATCGGTGACATTGAGNGATCTGCGCATGGAATNTCTTTAAGATTTATANNNACTCCCANNTCACTATCTTTAGCTAGTTCTGGTATTGCATTTGAAAGGCCGCCTGCACCAACATCATGTATAAACTCTATGATGCTGGGATTTTTATTATTACAAGTATTAATTACTTCTTGGCATCGTCTTTCCATTTCTGCGTTATCTCTTTGTACTGAAGCAAAATCTAAATCCTCTTCACTTTGTCCTGATGACATTGATGATGCTGCGCCGCCACCAAGACCAATCAGCATTGATGGACCGCCTAAAACAATTACTAAATAGTCCTCACTAATTCGTTTTTTAAAATTATTTCTATCAATAATCTCTCCGATTCCACCTGCCAGCATAATTGGTTTGTGATAACCGTATGCTGTTGAGTCTTTGAAAGAAGTTTCAAAACTTCTGAAGTAACCTAAGATTGATGGACGACCAAATTCATTATTAAATGCTGCGCCTCCGAGAGGTGCATCAATCATTATTTCAAGCGGTGAAGCAATCCTTTCTGGTTTATTCTCATCATTCTCCCAAGGGCGAATAAAGTCAGGGAGTCTTAAGTTAGAAACATTAAACCCAACCAAGCCAACTTTTGGCTTTGCTCCCATTCCAGTTGCACCCTCATCTCTTATTTCTCCACCTGATCCTGTAGACGCTCCTGGAAATGGTGAAATTGCGGTTGGGTGATTATGAGTTTCTACCTTTATGGTTGAATTAATCTTTTCTTGAATGAGCTCATAAGCTTGATCATCATTTACTGAAAGCCTTTTAGTATTAACACCTTCAACAATGGCGGCATTATCTTTATAGGCAGAAATAATATTTTTTGGCGACTCTTTACTGGTCTTTTTAATAAGCTGAAATAAAGAATCTTCTTTTTCTTCTCCATCCACTTGCCAGTCGGTATTAAAAATCTTATGCCTGCAATGTTCTGAGTTTGCTTGTGAGAACATCATGAGTTCAGCATCAGTAGGATTTCTATTAATCGAATTATAAAAATCTAAGAGATAATCTATTTCATCATTTGAAATTGCAAAACCATATTTTGTGTTTGCATCCTCAAGAGCTTTTTTCCCACCAGAAATAATATCAATCTCACCAAGACCTCTTTTATCTAGCTCAAAGAAAAATTCTGCTAGCTCTTCAGTTGTTGAGTAAATGGATTGAGTCATTCGATCAAAAACCGAGGAAAGGTCAAGGTTTGAATTAGGTTCTAAGTTNGAAATCTTAAAGCCATNAAACCTCTCAATTCTGGATATTCCAACAATCCCNACATTTTTAAAAATATCTTCAGTTTTTGAAGACCAAGGACTAATGGTTGATCTTCTAGGNCCTACAAAAAAATCAAATTCTTCTGCTAGCTCCTCGCAGCCAAGAATTCTTTTACATCTATCAAGCTCATTACAAGACTCCTCTGCACTAACTAAGAAAACCTCTATACATTCAATAGTCGCTTTAGAATTATTTGAAAAATTGAATTCGTCAGTAAGCTTGGCGGCAGTTGCCGAAGAAAAGGCATTTCCCCCTGAGAAGATATTAATTTTTAAATTTGGCACTTATTAAAGATTTAAAAACCTTAATACAATTATAGGATAAAAACTTTGCTCAAACAGTAGCAATCTAGACTTCTATTAACTTTCTTTTAAGTTCTTTAATTTTATCTCTGCAATAAGCAGCTTTTTCAAACTCAGTTTGATTTGCATACTTATACATCTGCTCTTCAAGCTTATTAATTGATTTTGAGATTTCATCAGGATTTGACTCTTTGATTCTAAATTTCAGATCTTTCGAATAGTCTTGCGGTCTGTTTTTGGAGGCTCTTTTATTGACTCTGGCACCTTCCATAATATCTTTTACTTCTTTTTTAATTGACTGAGGTTGAATATTATTTTTTTCATTGAACTCCAGTTGGATATCTCGCCTTCTTGAAGTTTCAGCTAAAGCTCGCTCCATTGATCCAGTTTTTTTATCTGCATAAAGAATTGCTTTNCCTCTTAAGTTTCTGGCTGCTCTTCCTATAGTTTGGATAAGAGTCGTTTCGGATCTTAAAAAACCTTCTTTATCTGCATCTAGAATTGCCACGAGGCTCACCTCGGGAATATCGAGACCCTCTCTTAGTAAGTTAATACCTACTAAGACATCAAATTTACCAAGCCTGAGATCTCGAATGATTTCTACCCTTTCAACAGTATCAATATCTGAATGCATATATCTTGTTTTAATATCATTCTCATTTAGATAATCGGTAAGATCCTCTGCCATTCTTTTAGTCAAAGTTGTTATGAGCACCCTCTCCTTAAGCATTGCTCTCTCATTGCATTCACCAATCACATCATCAACCTGAGATGTAGCTGGTCTGATTTCAACTTCTGGATCAGTTAAACCAGTTGGTCTAACAAGAAGCTCTACCAAGTTATCATTCCTTTCTGACTCATACTTATTTGGTGTAGCAGAGACATAAATTCTTTGTGATGCAAGTAACTCCCACTCTTCAAATCTTAAAGGCCTATTATCTACAGCAGATGGAAGCCTGAAACCATACTCAACTAAGGTTTCTTTTCTTGATCTATCACCCTTATACATGGCGCCTATTTGCGGAACTGTAACGTGAGACTCATCAATGAAAACTAAAGCATTTTTTGGAACATAATCGAATAAGCAAGGCGGCGGTTCTCCTGACTCTCTGCCTGAAAGATATCGAGAGTAATTCTCAATTCCCTGACAATAGCCAAGCTCTCGCATCATTTCTAAATCATATTGCGTTCTCTCTTGAAGTCTTTGCGCTTCTACTAACTTATTATTTTCCTTCAAAAAGGCTATCCTATCTTTGAGTTCCTCTTCAATTTCAGGAATGCATGCATTGATTTTTTCTCTGGGAGTTACATAGTGGGTTTTTGGAAAGATAGTAGCTCTTGGTGTTTCTGAAATAATCTCGCCTGTTAGTGAGTCGATCCATAGGAGACTTTCAATTTCATCTCCAAACATCTGAATGCGCAATGCTTCTCTCTCTGAGTCAGCTGGATATACATCTATAGTGTCCCCTCTGACTCTAAAAGTTGATCTTCTAAAATCAAGATCATTTCTGGTGTATTGCATAACAGATAGCTTNTTTAAAAGTTGCCTTTGATCAACTTCATCACCTCTGTCTAAATGCATGACCATCTCTAAATAAGACTCAGGTGCTCCCAATCCATAAATGGATGAAACTGTTGCAACAACAATTGCATCTTTTCTCTCTATCAGTGCTTTTGTCGCAGATAATCGCATTTGCTCAATATGCTCATTAATTGATGCATCTTTAGCAATATAAGTATCTGAGGCTGGGACATAAGCCTCAGGCTGATAATAATCATAGTAAGAAACAAAATACTCAACAGAATTATTTGGAAAAAAATCCCTAAATTCACCATAGAGTTGAGCGGCAAGAGTTTTGTTATGTGCCATGATTATTGCTGGACGCTGAGTCTCTTCAATAACTTTTGCCATAGTGTATGTTTTACCAGAACCCGTTACACCCAAAAGAACTTGATGGAGCAAACCGTTATCTATACCTGATACCAGACTTTTAATTGCCTCAGGTTGGGTTCCTGCTGGATCAAAACTACTTACTACTTCAAGTTTTTTCGTCATTTATTTCTTACTTATTAAATAAAAATTAATTATAATGCTTTTCACGCTCCCCTGTAGCTCAGCGGTAGAGCAGTTGACTGTTAATCAATTGGTCGTGTGTTCGATCCACACCGGGGGAGCCATAGTTGATTTATACTGCTACCATGAAAAAAATTTTCTCACTTTTACTACTTATTATATCTATGAGCACTTTTTCTGATATTTCAAATAATCCTTCCAGTTGGTATATCGTTACCGATCAAGTTATGGGGGGAAAGTCAGAATTAGAAGCCGGTTTTGATGATGGTGTATTCAGTCTAAAAGGATATGTAACCACTGTTAATAATGGTGGTTTCGTAAGGTTAGCCCACAGACCAGACAGCGTAGATAAAGAGGTTAAAGGTATTCGCTTTATGGCAAAAGGAAATAACGAAACCTATGAGGTTCATGTAACGATGCAAGGATTAAGAATGCCGCCATGGGCATATCATAGCTCAACATTTGATGTGACTTCTGAGTGGCAAATGTTTGAAATCAATTTCTCAGACTTCGAAAAAAAATCTGGCATGTCCCCGAGACTAAATCCTAGCAATATTAGAGATGTTAGTTTTGCTGGGTATGGAAGAGACTTTGATGTCGATTTAAAAGTCAAAGAGATCTCTTTCTATTAAAATTTTAAGAGTTTTCTACAAAAAATTTTTTTAAGAGCTTAAATATATTTTCTCTGGTTCTTCGGAATTCTTTTTCTAGCTGTTGATCTGAATAACTATCGTTATCTGGGTCTTCATTTGCCCAATGAATTTTTTTTGCTTTGTTGTTAAGAGTTGGGCAGAATTCCTCAGCACACAAGGTAATTATGAAATCAACATCATTCATAAACTCCTTATCAAGATCTTCTAAACTCTTAGATTCATGATTTGAAATATCAATTCCTATTTCTTTCATGGTACTAATTGCATTTTTATGCACTGAGCCGCTTGGTTGAGACCCTGCGCTTTGTATGTTGTATTCAGAACCCATCATCGACTTTGCGAGACCTTCAGCAATCTGGCTTCGAGCTGAGTTTCCAACACAAAGAAATAAGATATTCATAGTTTAAATTTGGGCAGGATTAGCCTGCCCAAATGAGAGTTATTTGAAGTTTACTTTTCTTAAAACAACAAGGTCTACGATTTCTCTCATATCACCATAGCCGCCAGCTATTTCTCTTTGATCATCTTCAGAAATCTTTTTTCTCCATGCCTCAACAAACTCCTCATATTTTTCTTTATCAGGTCCCATTGCAGCAAGATTTTCATAAGTTATTGTTAAGAAAACATTTGGATCTGTACCAGCAGTATCTGCAGTATAAACAGCACAACTAACAATATGTCCCAGCTCCTTCTGAATTTCACAAGAATCAACCCAAGTTCTTTTGATTCCCATTAGGTAATCATCAAGCATGTTTGCTTTTACCTTAACTACAGTCATTTCTGTAACTTGCTCAGCAGGCTCATAATCTACCCAGATCTCAGCAAAGCTAAAGAAAGGAACAAGTAGTGATAAAAATAGAATTTTTTTCATAATTTCCTCCTAAATTTCTAAGTAACTACGATACCACTAGATTCAAAGAAATTAAAAAAGTATTTTGTTACTATTAATGAGTAGAAATGAAAATATCAAAAGAAAAACTACTAAATAAAACTACCTCTCATGAACCTGAATTTTTAGAAGCACTAAATCTTTTAGTAGATGATATTAATGCAAATAAAGAAATAAATATGTTTGGCATTATTGCTTTTATGCATCAATTACATAATCGCATGAATGTTAGAGAAAAGATTTATAAGTTTGCTGCAAATAAAGATATGCCTGACCCAGCAGCACCCATTATCGTAACAGGCCTTCCTCGATCAGGAACCACTTTTCTCTTTGATATTCTCTGTAATGATGTAGATCATAGAAGTCCACTTTATTGGGAAATAACAAGACCCCTTCCATGGTTAGAAAAAGGAAGCTGGCGGGAGTCGCTGAGGATTTTTGCAACTGATGTTGAGCTCCGTTTTGCTAGGCTTGTAGTGCCCATGCTCGATACTATGCACAAGTTGCGAGCTCTATCTCCTGAAGAGTGTGAGCAATTTAATACGGTGACGGCAAAGAGTGTCGTCTATATTTATATGTCTCATCTTCCAAACTATAAAAAGTTTCTAATGGAAACTGATTTTACAAATGTGTTTGAGTGGCATAAAAAGTTTTTCCAAATCTTAGAACTCTCTGGTAGACCTAAAAACTGGCTATTCAAAGATCCATCACACATTGAACACATNCCTGAAATTCTTAAAGATTTATCCAAAGGCAAGATTNGTTCANATATTTAGAGATCCTATAAAATCAATTACCTCAACTTGCAGTCTTACTGAAAAACTTTGGAATGGGCTGTGTAACCAAATTGATAGAGAACTTATTGGAAAACAAACGGTTGAGTTTTGGGAAAATGCAATATTAAAAAATAAAGAAGGAAGGACTTTGCTCGATTCAACAACAAATCTTGATATCGATTATGCTGATTTTATTAAAGATCCTATTCAGACAATGGAGAATATCTACGATTTTATTGATAAGCCTTTTGAGGAAAGTATTAAAATCAAAATGGAATCTTATATAAAGAAACATAAGAAACATAAACATGGAAAGCACCACTATAAGCTAAAAGATTATGGTTTGACTGAGGAAATTATTGAAGATCGGATTGCCTCTAAATGGCAAATAAACTAGTATTAATAAACATTTAAATCTAAAAGGTATGAGTATGACAAAAACAGTTATTGCAGTGGTTATTTCAACATCTCTTGGTGATATTAGTCTTGAGCTTGATAAAGAAAAGGCTCCGGGTACAGTTGAAAATTTTATTAATCTTGTTGAATCTGGATACTACGATGAGACTATCTTTCATAGAGTAATTGATGGTTTTATGGTTCAAGGAGGAGGCTTAACAGCTGATATGAGAACCAAGCCTTCTGGTACTCAACCAATTCAAAATGAAGCTAATAATGGCTTACCAAATGATAGAGGAACTATTGCTATGGCAAGAACTGGTGATCCTCATTCAGCTACAAGTCAATTTTTCATTAACCATAAAGACAATAGTTTCTTAAATCACTCATCAGAAACTATGCGTGGCTGGGGATATGCAGTATTTGGGAAGGTAACAGATGGAATGGATGTTGTTGATGCAATTGCTGTGGTTGATACCGGTAACTTTCAACAGTATGCAGATGTTCCAGTTGAGCCAATTATGATTCAATCGATATCTGTTATGGAATGAATCCAATATATTTCATTTCAGACCTACATCTAAGTTCAGTTGAGTCACCTATCACTAAATCATTCTTTGATTTTTTAGATAACAAAATATCTACTCCTACCAGTCTTTATATACTAGGTGATTTATTTGAGGTTTGGATTGGAGATGATGATGATAGTGAGCTTGCAGCAGTTATTCAGTCTAAGCTGAGTGATTTTGCTAGCAAAGGGAATAAGCTATTTTTTATTGCTGGTAA
>FUFK010049081.1_pt1 | contig 29080 bp, 22 predicted proteins | sample 1021851 | NCBI WGS metagenome assembly FUFK01 (sample SAMEA51879418, study PRJEB19060) | metagenome
TAGGAAATTTTAATTTAGTAAATTTAAAAAAGAGAATATTTGATGCTGCTAAACAATATGTTGAATTGACACAATGGAGTAGAGCATTCTCACACAGAAAAGTAACTGAAGGACAAGAGAGATATATACTTCATTTAAAAAATTCATGGATGAATATACAAAGTAAATTCAAATCACATGAATGGCATTGTCATCCTGGTTATCATATAGCTGGCACTTACTATATGAGGGTTAGTCCTGAACAAGGTGGGATACAATTTCAGAATCCAAATATAATGATGCAACATTGCAATTTTCCAGAAAACCCAAGGAACTCTCAATCTATTGAATTTGTTCCTAGTGATGGAGACATCATGTTGTTTCCAGCTTGGTTGATGCACAATACAATGGCAAATACAACAGATGTAGATAGAATTAGTATATCATTCAACCTTGATATAGAACTTCCTATGGATCAAACTTAGGTGGTTCATAATCAGGAAGTCCTCTTAGTTTTCTCAAATCACTATTCGCAGAACATTCACTCAAACAATAACTAATCGCCAGACTAGTTCTTAGTCCTTCTGTTGGATGTAAAGCAGCATGAAAATAATATGATGGAAATAAGATAAGTCTGCCTGGTTTAAATTTAACTCTATAAACTTCTTGGAAAGATGTGTCCTCACCATCGGGACCTATAGGATCACTGTAGAATAATGTGTCTCCATCTTTACCTCCAACATAATAAATCATAGTCCAGTAGTCAGGCATCTCCCAATCTAAATGAATTGGTATTGCAACATCCATTGGCACTTGACCATTAAAATGAACCCGATACAATTGATTTGCATATGCATCAGGTATAAAAGTTTGTAAAATATGTTTAGTAAATGCATCATGAACATATGATGCTATGCCATCTACATCTAAAGCAAATGGATCCTCTGTTTGTTCATGTGGTCTATGTACCCATATAGCAAAGAATCTTCCATCTTTACTACCTCCTTTTCTCCCTTGAATACCATACTCCCACCTTTTACAATCGTTTAATTTCTTAGAAAAAGATTGTACGAGATAATCTGGAAAGACATCATCGTACACGAAGATCTTTGAANTATCAATTTGTTTCATAATAAAGTTAAAAAACTTTAGGGATTTGCGTCTTTGATTGCCTTAACTGCTTTNTACCAAGTACCAGTTTTATCTAANTTACCATCATCAATATCATGCCATAGTTGATCTANCTGTTCTTGCCAAGATGGATANTNTCTTTTTCTTTTTGAAGCANAAGTATCATACTCAGCTNNCATATCATCCCATTCTGCTTTAATCTCAGCCCATGTAGGAGCAGTCCATCCTCTTGCTGTAATCTCAGCAGCAGTAAATCCTCCATTTTTGTACAGACCTGTTTGTGGATCAAATTCTTTTTCTGCTTCAGTTACACTATCTCTGTTATCGGTGAATCTAATTGATTCTAGGTACTGTTGTTCATTCTCTACAGAAAAGGATCCACTAAATTCAATCTTTCCATCAAGACCTTGATCATGAATAATTGCTTGTAGGGCATGACCTGCTTGTGGTGTTCTAAGCACATCATATCTTAAATCTTTTTGAAATTCTCTTAAACCAGCCATTGTGATAAAAACTCCTTCGTTACTTATTTATACATTAATATCTACTAAGATTACCAGAATCTACACATCCAGAATCAATTTCAAAAATTTCAAGGAAATTATTTTCCCATCCACCATTACGAGTCATTCCACCAATACGACAGTTTACACGAGCAGGACCTGCCCAGTTTGCATGATATATTCTAAATCTATGTTCTTCATTTGGATATGATGGGTGAACAGGACAGAGGTTATAGTAATTATCCATCCAATAAAAATCACCCACGTTATTTTCTAGTGTAGCATGGTGTCCTTGGTCTGCAACTCTACCCCATCCAGAACTAGGTGTGTAACGATATAGTGCAGCACCTGTTCCTTGAGCACCACCACCTTGGTCATCACAGATAGTTTGATATCTTACTTGATACCAGTTAGATGCCTTAGCAGGAACTCCCATACTAACCTCAGCACCAGAGTATTGCCACTGTGGTCCAAAACCATTACCAGAACTAAAATCATNAGANGGTGATGATGTTATACCAACTTTTACGATTCCTTCTGGTTGTCTCTGAGGATTAGAATCACCAGGAAGTAATATTCCATTAGGACCAAGAGTTACTGCCATTTTTCTAGTAAGTAGTTAAGTTATTAATTGCTGCCACATTATCACAATCAACCTCTGTAACAGAGAATTGATTATTTATCCATCCACCTGCAAGGTTATCTGCACCAATACCACAGTTTACACGAATGTTGCAATCAGGGTGTTTAGTACCCATTAATTTGAATATGTGTGTTTCAGTTGGATATGACGGATGAACTGGTATATACCAAAGTCCAACAGGAGATGCATAGAAATCGCCAGAATCATTATCATAGTTTGCATGCTGACCTTGAGCCTGTGCTCTTAACCAACCTGAAGATGGTGTATAACGGTAGAGTGCCAATCCCATACCGCCATTACCAGCACCTGGCCAGTCATCAGTAATATTATAATATTCACAACGATACCAATTATTTGCTTTTTGTGGTACACCCATATCTATATTTGGCGAAACATCAGTTTCACCACTCCAAGTTGGCAAACTTAAATTTACCGTTGGGTGTGAGGTATATCTAGTTTTAACCAAAGGTGATTTGGTAAACTGATTAGTTCCATCGGTATATTCNATNTTAGTTCCGTTTAATTTAGTTGCCATTGGTTTTTCCTAATAGTTNGGATTATANTTTCCAGTTGTAGTAACAATTTGACGATTGATTTCCCAAACTTCAAATGTGTTGTTCTGCCATCCATTACGACGTTGATCACCACCAATAGATGAGTTAAATCTAACAGTTCCACTATCNTGTTTGTTCCAATACAGTCTGAAGTAATGTTCTTCATTTGGATATGATGGATGAACTTGAACCCAAAATATACCATTATTGGTTCTATACCAATCANNCATNTTATTATCATAAGATGAATGACTTCCCTGTGCTAGTAATCTACTCCAACCAGAAGAAGAAGTATAACGCCAAATTTGAAATCCTATACCAGATATANTACCGTCATTATCATCACTAACTGATTGATACCAAANCCGATATAAATTATTGGATGCTTTTGGCACTCCCATATTTATCTCAGATCCATCAACATAACCCTCAGATCCAGTACCACCACTAGCACTTTGATTAACTGTTGAGCAAGATCCAAAACCTACTTTCACAACCGCAGCCGCACGACCTTGGTATGTGTTGTCGTTAGTCTCATTACCATTCTGGTTATAGACAGGTCCACCAAAATGGATCCCATCTCCTCTTAATTCGGTTGCCATTTACTTTCCTTTAAGTTGATCAATTTCACTCTTAAGATCCTTAATTGCTTCAATTAGAACACCAACGATATTCTGATAAGCAACAGACTTAATACCATTATCATCTGTATGGACTAAGCATGGGAACTCTTGCTCAATTTCTTCAGCAACAACACCCATATTATGTGTTCCATTTGATTTATAATCCCATTCCACACCACGTAGATTCAAGACCCTTGCAAGAGCATCTGGGATAGTCTCAATGTTATCCTTGAGAGCCATAGCAGACTGTGCTGTGACAGTTCCAACGACTGTTAGGTTATTAGAGGTATCAAAGGTTGCACAGTTTGTTCCACCAGTNTGTACTGTTATGTTAGATCCANNAGCTACGGAAACATTTGAGTTACCATTCTGAATTGAGGTAGCATCTACGTTCAATGTTGCCCACTGAACTCCACTAGCAGTACTCTGTAAATACTGACCACTTGAACCAGTACCACCACCAGCAGTTAGTGATCCTGTTAAGATAGCACTAGATAGTGTTTTGTTTGTAAGAGTTGAAGCTGAATCTTCAGTTACAATTCCACCACCACTACCAATTGTTGTTCCAAGAACTTGTGTAGCACTTAGAACTTCAACTCCATTAATCTTGAATACCTTACCAGATGGAAGGTTGATATGCTCACTAACATCAAATCCGTTAGAAGCACCCCAAGCAATTGTCTTGTCGGTAGCACCCTTAACTGTAATACCACCTCCAGCTGCGGTAGCATCTGTAGCACCACCAGCAGTGAAGCTAGCAGCAGTAGCAGATCCAGTTCCACCGAATGACGCATCAAGTGTAGCAGTTGTTCCTGTTAAACCAGTAACTGATACAGTTCCTGAAAGTGTTACTGTACCACTACCACCTGAGATAGCAACTACAACGCCAGGAGCAATATTTGTTGTATCACTGATGTTTGTAATCTGATTTGAACCAGATGAAATATCACCAGTAAATGTTCCACTAGCAACTTTACCAAGAATTATGTTTCTGTCTTTAGTTTCTATGTCTACAGATGAAATTGTAGATGTAGAACCTTTAACAGTTAAGTTACCACCAATATCAAAGTTACCAGCAACAGCAGATAGGTTGTCAACATATGTCTTAACCGCTTTCTGTGTAGGAACTTTAACGTCACTATTTTGAGTTAAAAGACCATCTGTTGAGAATTCGTTAATTGCAGCACCTAACTGAGCACCGATTGAACCAAGTCTCAAACTGGATAGACCAGATAAGTCAAACGCAGAAGCGTCTAGAGTCGCCTTACCAGTCGCCTGGTTGACCTTGAAGTACTGTCCAACAGCAAAGTTACCATCTTGGTCGGTAGAGACGTAATAAACACGACCTGGACGTGTCTCATCAATCTCCTGTGAAGGAACATTTGGTGAGAGTGGAAGATATGGCCAGTTTGTATTTGCTTTACTTCCAGTACCAACGTCTAGGAAGTCATGAGCAGTTAGACGAACCTGTGAATATCTGTAACGAATCTTGAATGATTGTCCATCTGTACATCCGATTGTCTTCTCATCAGCAAACTGAAGAATTGTAATACCTGTAGTATCAGTAGCAACAGCTGAAATCTTCATGAACTCACTGCCTATCTTGATATAGTCATTAGCACCGAAACCAACATTAGATTTCTCAACACGAATGCTTGTAGCACCTGAGTTGATATCTTGAATTATCTTATCCTGAGAAGCAACCTTTGCGGCCAAGATAGTAATTGTTGTACCAGAGTTATGAGTTCCAGCAGTTGTTCCTTCTTGAGCACGTGCTGCTGTAACAGATGTTGCTGATGGGAATGATTGAATCTTGAATAACTCGTTATTAATAACAAGGAATCCATTAATTGTCATTCCTGTAACAGCGTCCACGTTCATTGTGAACGGTGAAGAAGCACCTGCTGCTATGTTAGTTTGTAGAGCAGCAGTATTACCTGCAGCTTCAAAGCAACTCAATGTTTGAATGTCCATCATGTGAAGCAGCACTACTTCCTAACTGTGCTCTTGTTACTGTTAATGCACCTCTACCATCTGGTGCTGTGTAACTAGAGTTAGAGATAACATATGATCCAGAGTCATTGTTGATACCATCATCAACTAACTCAACAGAACCACCCTGATCAGGACCTGTTGTAAGTCCAGCTGCTATCAAGATGAATCCTGATTGACCTCTCACAGCGTCTGTGTTGTTAACAAGAGTTGCTGTAGCACTTGATGTAGCACCTGTAATTAATTCACCCTGTGCAAAGGTTCCTTTACGTGGAATAAAGTAAATTTTATTTGCACTAGCTGACTGATCACTTCTTAATTCACCAATCGCATTTGATGTACCACCTGTGATAATTTCTCCTGTTGAGAATGTACCACTCTTCGCACCTTGTGGATCAGTAGTAAGCATTAAACCTGCAACAGTACCATTCTTAGTAGCTTCGTTGACATCAAATCCTCTAGAAATACAACCGTACTTACCATAAGAAGAGTTACCAGATACAGCACGAATTCTAGCACCGCCAGTGGAGGTGTAAGAAATATGTGCATAGTATGTGAAACAAGATACAATTTCAGCAGCAGATGTTCCTTCACACCAGAAACCAACACCACCTTCTAGAACCTGTGTAAATGCGTCAAACACCATTGACTTGTATGATGGTGTCGCAGAGTTATCAAAGTGTCTGTGTGCTCCACCATCAATGATTACACCAACAGCAGCACCACCGAAAGCAGAACAGTTCTGGATATATGGTGACTTAGTAATTGGGATAGCAGGATCAAGTCTAAAGTAAACACCCTTGACTGTGGCAGCTGTCATATCCTTATCGTTAGTCGCATCAGGAACAAATCCTGTCATGCCTTCTAACACAAAGTCTTTAACAATGTTATGTGTTGCACAGAAGAACATTGTAGACTCACTGTTGATAATATCAGCAGCAGCACTAATAGTTTTATATCCATTAGTGCTTGTAGCACCACTCATATTACCGTTACTAATTGCTGTAGTAACAATACCAACTAATGTTGTATGAGCAGATTGAACTTGAGCACACTTAGGAGTGCTATCTGCTGTACCAGTAAACATTGTCTGACTGAAGTTGTTACCAGCAGACTTAGTAACTGNAATATTTTGAATAATCTCAAGACCAACAGAATCAATGTAGTTGAATAATTGAGTATCCTGAGTGCTGTTACCAGTGATAGCAGTACCACCAACTAATGCCTGAGCATAATCATAAACTTTATTGTTACCACCATGCTTAAGGTTATAAGCAATTCCTTCAATAGCAGCTTCTAGACGACTCTTTACAGTTGCTTCTGTACCACTCACAGCACCTTGGTTTGCAACGTGACGATGATATGCTTCATTAGCAAGGAAAGTCTTGTTGTCAATCATCAAATTACGAGCGTCAGCATGACTATTGCTGATGATATCAACATACTGGTCGCTAGTAGTCCATGCTCCACCACTTACACTGAGAATTGTGACTACAGTTTTAGCAGCATTTATATCAAGAAGTTTACCAGTCTTAGTGCCATCAGCACTACTAATTGTTTCACCTAACTGGAAAGATGTTAATGCAGTAGTAAGAGTTAAATCTTGTTCGTTTGAATTACCAGCAGCAGGTTTAACAATTGTGTTTCTAATATTGTCACCAATAATTGAAACGTATGCAGGAATATGAATTGGAAGAACTTCCGAATAAACACCTGCTTTTACATAAACAGTAACTGGATTTGTAGCAGATGGTTTATCAGCTCCTGTAAGTGCTGATATATACGCCATTGCATGACGTATTGTTAAGAATGAACGTGAAAGATTCTTACCATTATTACTGTCATCACCAGTTTCAGTAACATAGTAAACACTAGTGGTAGCGTTGTTTGTTTCCCATCTTGGAAGAAGTGGACTACCACCAACTGTTAGAACCTGACCACTTGCTTCTCTTTGTTGAGCAGCAGTACCAGTTGANCCAGCTGGAAGAGAAATTCTGTTAATACCAGAAGCAGCCTGATAAAGTAAGTCACCAGTATCTTGAAGAACCTGTGCAGCATTACCACCTTGTGCAATATAATTCCAGTAGTTTCCGTTTGGATCTAATTCTGGAGCATTAGCTGCACCAGTTGTATCAGTGGTTATACAAATATAAGTATTTGAGTTTCTATTTACAACATCACCTTTTTGATAGACTGTTGAAGAACTCCAAGCACCTAACCAGTTAAATCCTTCTGCTAGTAAACTCCAATATGTAGTATCTGTTGGTTGATTACCAGTTGATGTCGCTATACATGCATAACTATATCCACCAAATCTAACAACATCACCTGGAACATATTTTGTACCAGAAGCGTATTCACCTTTAGCAATAAAACCAGTTGATAATACACTCCAGTTTCCAGCATCTTCGTTTGGAGTTGTGATAGAAGAGTGATCTCCTTTTGCAACATAACTGTAACCACCGTAGGATATTATGTCACCTTTTTGATAATTTGTTGAAGCGACCCAAGAATCTTCATACTTTAAACCTTCTACGTAGATGTTGAAATTGGCAGGAAGTATATCAGCACCAGATGTATGTCCAATAGTACAAATAAATTGAGTGTTACCATACTTGACAACATCGTTTATTTTATACCAGTAACTAGTTACCCAGTCTCCTTTATTAACTATTCCTTCTGTATGTAAACTCCACTTAGTTAAATCAGCTGAATAAAATTGTACTTCAGAACTTGCTGATGTATGGTTAGTCGTACACACATAAGTGTTACCACCGTACTTGACGATATCGTCAATGACGTAAGCTGTTGAAACGGCCCAATCGCCTTTCCAATTAAACTTCAGTCTGCCGAGTCTAAAATCTGCCATTTTTGTAAAATCCTACTTAGGTCCGTTAGTTGTATAATCATATGTTTTATTTAGTCTTGCGACTAAGTAACCCTCATCGTCAATAAAATAAAGGATATTTCTAAAATCAAATCTGAATTGTTGATATTTATCATCAGGATCTGTTGTTAGTGTCTTTGCACCAGCTGGTGCAGTAACATAATCAGTTCCTTGAAGAAAATTTTCGTACTGTTCACCATCTAAACGATGGAAATCAAATACAGCATCTTCCGTAGATCTTGCTTTTGTATAATGAAGCATTCCTTCTGCATCTCTACGAAGAGCATGAACAGTAAAATCGTTTGCTTGATCAACAGTTTGTCCAACTGTTCCGCTACTTGAACTAAGATGTAAAGCCATTACATTAAAATCCTCCAGTTTGTACCATCCCAAATGAACTGTATATACATGCCAGCTACGTCAAGAATAAACTCGTGATCTTGATTTCCAAATTGATTTAGAAATTTGATCGTACTACTACTTGTAGTCAAAGTAACATTATTTATCGCCCAAGTCCCTTTACAGTCGGCAACTTCAATTATGTCTCCTACATGAGGAACAACACCTGCCTGTTCATAAGGCATAGTCATACTTAAAGGTCCTGCTGATGTATCAAGCAAATACTTCATCCCACAAACTAATTGTTGATTAGTCGTCGCATGTTCCCATCTTGCTCTTTGGAGTTCAAATCCTCCAATGTCAGAACCATCATGAACAACAGCCGTTCTTTTCTGGGTATCAACTGTAATTTCAGCATTAGCACCAGTAAATTGAGCGTGTTCAGTGGTATTACCTTTTCTAAATTGTACTTGGGTGGTGGCCATCTACTACCTTACGCACTTTTCTCACAATATATTTATGGTTTAAATAATCCAGACCTGTGTAAATGCTGGTTGGAAGAGTTGTACTTGTACTAATGCAATACCTGAAATTGTGACATTTCCACTTCCTATGTACGGAGCACGTATGTACGCATCATCGGCACTGTTGACATTAGAGATTCTACCAGAACCTTGGTATGCATGAACACGGAGATCAATACTATCTCCTGTAATATCAATTTCAACTCTTGGTTGTTCCGCAAATGTAAGAAGTGGATCTCCCGAAGTTCCTCTGACTGCAAGGGTTCCACCTTGACTGAGAAGTTTGGAAGTTCTGCTGTCTGCTCCAACTCCTGTAAAGGAGAATAGCATTTGCTTCTCCAGAGGNTTGAAGGTAAGAGATTCCGCAGCACCAGATANTTTTCTGAGTGAACCAAATCCAACAAAGTCTCTTGCTCTGACAACAGTTGCATCTCCAAGAACTCTTGCTGTACCAGAACCAATGTATACAGGAGAGAAACGATCAATACCATTTCCAAGTGTCTTGACTGTTCCTTGACCAACTTTGGATTTTGTTTTTGTAACCTTACCTTGTCCGAGGAACGAGAACAACATTTGTTTCTCGTCTGGATTGAAGGTAAGAGATTCTGCTGCACCACTAAGTTTTCTAAGAGATCCAGATCCGATGTAAGGTCTACTACGAGCAATACCACCATTTCCATAAACTCTGAATAGAGATGGAAGTGTAGTGATATCAACAACTCTGGACTCTGCTGCACCAGATAATTTTCTGATTGAACCAGATCCTGCAAAGTCTCTCGCTCTAACAACGTCAGCATCACCAGTAATAAAGATAGTACCAGAACCAATATTGTTAGGAACGAATTTATCTCTTGCAACTCCACTGAGTTTGACAGTTCCACCCTTACTGATTTCTCTAGCAAGTCTACTTTCAGAAGCTTGACCTGTGAAGGAGAAGAGCATTTGCTCTTCAGTAGGATTAAAGGTAAGAGATTCCGCAGCACCACTGAATTTCTTAAGTGAACCAGAACCAATCCAAACAGGAGCAAATCTGTACTCACCATAAACATAAAGTTTAAGTCCACCAACAGAATTCCAGTTAGGTATGAATCTGATATCAGATGCTTCTGGATATATTTTGAATCCACCAGATCCAATCTCAACAGAACTAGTAGAGTCACTACCTTGACCTGTAAAGGAGAAGAGCATTTGCTCTTCAGTTGGATTGAATGTGAGAGATTCAGCAGCACCACTGAATTTCTTAAGTGAACCACTACCTTTGTATCTTGGAACTTTCTGAGTTCTAGCATCACCACTAACTCTGAATAGACCAGTAGTTTCATGTGCAACAGCAGATACAACTGTAGAACTATTAAATGTAAATAGTCTTCCGTCTCCTTTTGGAGGAACTGCAACTGTATTCTCTGATCCTGTTCCTGTAAATGAGAATAGAAGTTGTCTCTCCAGTGGATTGAATGTAAGACTTTCGGCAGCACCACTGAATTTTTTGAGTGAACCAGATCCAATAAAGACTCTTGTTCTGTCTGTATCTGCAATACCAGTAACAGGAATTCTTCCGAATGGTTGCTCTGCAAATGTAAGATTTTCTGGATCGGTTGTACCACGAAGACGAAGTTCTGCTGTTTCTTCTGGTGGATTTGCAGAGAATATTTCTTTGCCAACTCCATTGAAGGAGAAGAGCATTTGCTTCTCCAATGGGTTGAAGGTAATACTTTCTGCTGCACCAGAGAATTTCTTGAATGTACCAGATCCAATAAAGACTTTTGTTCTTGGAACGGAACCTTCTCCAAATATCGGAATTCTTCCAACTGGTTGTTCTGCGTTTGTTGCCCGAACAATATGCTCTCCAAATATACGAATTCTTGCTGTGTCTTCTGGAGGATTTGCAATAAAGACTTCGCCACCAACTCCTGTAAAGGAGAAGAGCATTTGTCTTTCCAGTGGGTTGAATGATATAGATTCTGCAGCACCACTGAATTTTTTGAGAGAACCAGAACCAGTATATTCTGTTGATGTAGACTCTGAACCAGTTCCAGTAACTCTGATAATACCAGAACCTGGATGTAGAAGACTGAATAATGTATATGCTTCCGATCCAATTTTGAACAGACCACCAGCAACAGCACCAATAGATGTGGATTCTGCTGAACCAGAGAATGCATAAAGTACACCAGATCCAATATGTGTTGCTGGAGTAAACGACTCAGTAAGAGAACCAGTAATTTTGAGACCACCAGATCCAAAGTAAGGAGGTGTCCAGAAGGTAGCACCTTCACCAAATATACTAACACCAGCCTTACCACTAACAGAGTAACCAGTAGTAACAATATTTTCAACATAGAATGTTGTTGCTGTACCTGCAATTTCAAATGCACCAAATGGACATACTTTGGAACGACTTCCAAGAATATGTCCGTAATCTCTATTTTCTGGTGCGTTAGGTTCAGATACAAGACCGTAATCTTCAGTAGAAGTAGGTGTAGTAATCTGATTTGGAATTGTATATGTAGATCCTGGTGCAATAGCAAGTGTTGTACTAGGAGCAATCTTGATACATCCACTAGTTGCAGTAGTGTTAGTGGATATTGTTCCACTATTAAGAACACAATTAGTTAAGTTTTGGTTGACAAGAGTACCGTAATCTAGATCTACATCATCTACACATGCAGAATTATTATACGCTTCTGTATGTTTTTCATGACCCTCTTCAAGATTTAACCATTTAAGTTGTATAGGACCAAGGTTGGTAATCGCCTTGTCATAGAAGTCAATATTACCAAGGTTAATGTAACCATTGTAAAGACTGTAGAAGTCAAGAGTGAATGTTCCAAGTTCACTAAGTTCATATGTCTGTGGTTTTCTTGGTTTGAGTTTGATACTACCAGAACCAACCCAATCAAATGATTTTCTCTCATCAAGTGTGGCAAAGTTTCTGAGGAATCCAGAACCAACATAACTTTCTGTATTTCTTTCTGTTGCACCACCTGTAAAGGAGAAGAGCATTTGCTTCTCTAGTGGATTGAAGGTTCCAGATTCTGCTAGACCACCAAATTTCTTGAGTGAACCTGATCCAATTATGGTTGCGGTAATACCAATAATTGCAGTTCCAGAAAGTCTTCCAATTCCAGAACCAATAACTGCACCAACTGAAGCNTCAGCTGCACCACCAATTGCAAAGAGATTACCCTCACCATATACAGCAGCTTCAAGTGGTACTCTTGCTTCTCCACTTAATTTTAATACTGGTGCAGTTCCAACATAAGAGAATCTTTGTTTGATATCTACATCAGTTGTAGACTGAATATTAAAGAGACCATAAGGTGTTAGATCTCTATTATCAAGTATGTGACCATGATCAATTCTCGCATTAGCAAACTCAGCAACATAACCATAATCTATGGTTGTTGTTGGTGTTGTTAATTGACTTGGTATTGTGTAAGTATTACTTGGTGCAATAGCAAGTGTAGTTCCAGGAACTATCTTGATACATCCACTTGGTGCTATTGTGTTGGTAGAAATTGTTCCACTACCATTAACACAGGTTGCAAGATTTGGATCTACAATAGTTCCATAATCAACACGTACAAATTTAACTATTGCACTCTGATTATAAGATTCTGTATTTTTCTCAATAGCATCTTCTGGTTGGAACTTAAATCCACCAGATCCTTGATAGTCAAAAGCACTTCTCTCAGCTTCTAACTTCGCAAAATTCCTTAGTCTACCTGATCCTAACCATGACTCTGTATGTTTCTCACTTGTTAATCCACCTGTAAATGAGAATAACAGTTGTTTCTCGTCTGGATTGAATGTTGCAGATTCTGCCGAACCACCAAATTTCTTGAAGGTTCCATTACCAAATATAGTTGCAGTAATACCAATAGTTGCGGTTCCACTAAGCGGAGTAAGTCCACCACCAAATTTTGTGGTGGTGAACGTAGAATCCGCAGAACCGAATATTCGGACTTTACCATCAGCGATGTAACCATATAATCCTGGTGAATCCTGTTCACCAAATGATATTAAATTACCAGATCCTACCCATGAGTTCGTTGCCTTAGCTTGAACATCACCAATAACTTTTACAAATCCAAATCTTCTCTTATAAACTTCTAATATCTTTCCACGATCTTCTAGTGTTACAGCACCAAGTTCTGTTACAAGTCCGTTATCTATTGCGTTTGTATGATTAACAGTAATTGATCCATAGTCAACTTCACTGTAATCATCTGAATCTATTATACCTGGTTCATAAACTTTAGCAGTACATTCAGCTGCACCAACAAACCTTGCTATACCTTGCCATATATCAAAGACAAAAGTAAATGAACTTATCCTTCTAGCACCAAGGAAATTAATTGTACTCGGTCCATGTAAACCTACTGTTTCTGCAACTAAACCTGACTCGTAGGAATAAATGGTAGTTCCACCTGGACCTGGTTGTTGTCCTGATATTGGTTTTCTATTAACGAATGTAACTGCTGATCCAGAAAGTAAACTCTTTCCTCTCTCACCAACTATTAATATTCCACCTCTTCCATCTGTAGTATTAGATCCTATTCCCTCCGATCCATAGGTTCCAATAGTTCCATAATTTGCTTCTTCAACTCTTTGTGTTAATGCTTGTTTGTAGTTATATTCAGTAACTACGGTATTACTTTGGCTGGCGATTGTTTCATCTTTGTGCTCAAAGATGATTCTAGATAATATTCCCGATGACTTATAGTTGTAACGCATCGCAACCTAATAATGCCAATAAAAAAGGGGTCGCAAATTGCAACCCCCACAAACTAAAAATATAAACTGGGTATACCCTATGTATAATCAGTCTAGGCTGACATTTAGAGTAACCTTAATCTGGTCACCATTGTTTTGAATGGCGTATGGACCGTTTGTAAATTGTTCTGCGAAGAATATACTTGAGTATAAAGTAGCATCTCCAGTACCTGAAAGAGCAGGTGTAGTAGTAAATGTACTGTTAGTTGGAACAGTATGAACTGTATAATGTTGTGAAGTAATTGTACTTGAAGTTCCTTGTCCAATGTAGATAACGTCACCAACATTTAAGTTATGGTCAACAGCAGAACCACTAGGATCTGTTGTCATAATTGAAAAGTCAAAGTCTACTTTATCATTACTACTTGCTGTACCAATGTTATCTGTAAGTTGATTACTTAGATAAACACGTGGTCCTTGCTCACCAGATTTGGTTGCAAGATCAATACCTGTAATAGTTGTGCTTGCAGGAAATGCATCAGGACCTGTTTGTCCAGCACCACCTGTCTTAGTAACTACTTGTCCAACAGTCAATTCTTCTGCAATGTTCTTCTTGAATGTAGCATTACCAGAAGCATTACCACCTGTAATTGGTTTGTCTAGGTAAATATCATTAGTAGCAACACCAACAACACGAGTCTCAGCTGGAATATTTGTGCCAGTAACTACCTGACCTTTTACAACTCCAGTTCCAGAAGCAACTGTGATAACAAATCCGTTCTGAGCACCAGCACTAATAGCACTAACTACTGTAGAATCTTTTAATTCAATGTAACTGTTACCGATAACTCCTTTACATTCTTCTTTTACAACTGTAGTTGCAGCTGCGACTGTGCCACCATCAACAACACCTTGTAATGTAACAGGCATATTGTTTGCACGTGATAGATAATAACCATAAACATTACCAGCAGCAGAAGTAAACGTAAAGATCTGCTCAGGATAAGAAGCAGTTGTTCTACCTCTACCAAAAGCACATGCTGTACCAGCAGTAATATTAGCAGTTAGTTTTTGACTTAACTCAATGTTGAGTCCGTCAATATCAACAACATAGGTATTTGCAGGAATTCCAGTAGCAGTAACATAGTCTCCCTTTAGAATATCTGTTGCATCAGCAACAGCAATCTGGTATGTACCACTAGTACCAGAACATGTTGTGTTTGCAACAGCAGCAGCAGTAGTAGCAATTGTCCAACGGTTACCATTTAGGAGTATACCATACTGTTCTGAAAAATCTTGGTTTTCCTCAGTTCTGTTGTTAACAACTAGAGGATATCCTGTAGTAGGTGCAGATCCATATCCACTATTGTTAGTAGCATTATATGGTTCAAAATATTTTGTTGCTGAAGGCACATCCTGTTCCGAAGGTGCAGTTGAAGGTCCTGTATAGAGCTTCAATACCAAGTTTCTTGGAATCTCATGTGTCGCATTCAATAAGGTGCGGAGTGAATCAATCTCACCCTGATCGGTAACTAGCAGTGCCATTTAAGTTTACTCCTCGTGATCTATGTCCTATGTTACTGTTATTTATTAAAGTGCTAGCTTCATAGAAACTACACACCTCTGTATATTTATAGCATATACAATTTCAAATTGTAAAATATCTCCAGCAGTCAGTGCGGTGTTCCATGTGGAGATAGTTGTATTTCGGTTTATACGCTGTGTAGTTCCCTGTGAAATATCACCTAATGTAGGTCTCTCTGTTCCACATATGGAAGAGAAGTTTGGAAAGTTTGCAAAATCAACTTTCTTGATATCAAACTGTACTTGAGCAGCTTGATCTCCAATGATAGTCCAAGATTCAATCTTTCCAGATACATCAAGAGTCATGTCTCCCTTAACACCTGAAGACATGGGTGCGGAACCAGCGTCAACAACAAAGTTAATTGTTCTTGTTAAATCCGCAGTTGTAGATAATCCTACAACATATACTTTTTGTCCACTCGTAGGTGGAGTGCTAAAGATTAGATTAGTTCCGCTTGTACTGTAATCAATACCAGGAACTTGTACTAATCCATCAATTGCAACAATTAATTGTTGATCATTAGCTGGTGTATATGCGTCGCCAGCATTATCAATTAATGGAAATCCAGTATTGGTTCCATTAAATACCCAACTAGTTGTGTCAAGTATTTCATTACCATACTGAAGATACTTACTGGGAATCTCATAGTTAACNCCAACATTATACTTCCTCTGAGGTTCAGAAAGAACCTGATAGTTAGAAGACTTTACTGATACATTATACTTTGGCATTATGTAACTCCTGGTGTTACTTCAATTATTCCCTCTATAACTCTTGTCTTGATACTTTGCGGTGATGTCAGAACAATGTCATAGACATACCTTCTCGCTTCTAGAGCAGCAGTAGCAGTATTTGCTAAACCTATTTTAAGTTGACCGTTGTAACGATCTACAAATGTAACAACAAAATTTGTAGATGCAGTAGAATAATAACTCTTCTTCATCTTAGCTTCTGCTGTATAACCAGTCAGATTTAGTGGTGTTGTATTGTCTTCATTCTGGATATTGAAGGTAGCATCCCAATCAGTACCCTTTTCTAACAATAAATTTAAAGGAATTGCTGCCATAACTTACCTAAGATATTAAGAAATAACCACTGTTGTGTCTATAGTATTCTGAACTACCACCAGCAATACCTAGACCTAATTTATCATGGATATAATTTCCACCTGTATCAATAGTTCCACTAGTAAATGAGCGAGTAACATTACCTGATTCACCTCCAGTCCAACCACCAGAACTACCACTTACCCAAGAACCTGATGAAGTATTTCCAGAAATTCCTCTATAGCGAGGAGTACCACTATTTACATCCCATCCAGTAATCCAGTATGGATGGTCACCATAACCACCAGACAGGTTTAGATTCCATATATTAATAGAACCACTTTCACCACCCCAGTCACAGTTTGGAGCACCCGAACCACTTGAAGTGTGTGATTGAATTGCTGTACAATAAACTTTTACATAACGATAACCAATTCCAACATCAAAAGTAACTTGTTTAGCGTTGACGTTCGGTCCTGAACCTTCATTATCATTTGTCCAACGTGCAGATCCATCAGCATATAGGTTTCCATTACTAACAGTTCCAAAATTACCCAAAGACCGATAATTACTTGCCCAATTAGAACCAGTCCAAGTTCCATTTACAGACTCAGTACCATATGGAATTTTTGCCCATTTCCTACCATCTAATTCAACAATTTCTAAATTCATAGAACCTGCACCGTTAGTAGTTGGAATGTCATAAACTCCAGCAGGAACATCTTGCCACTCAGCCATTGTAGCACCACCACCAACTGAAGGAGTATATCTAATAACAACAATTCCTTTTCCACCAGCACCAGAAGGCATAGCTGCCACGTGGGTTGCTCCACCACCACCAGATCCAGTATTTGTTGCACCGTCAGTTGGTCTAGAACCAGATCCTCCTGTGTTTGTTATACCACCAATTCCATTGGTTGATGTTGTATTGTTACCATACTGACTGTTTTCATTACCACCATTTCCACCTGCTGCATAGAAAGTTGAAGAACCAGTTCTAATTGCATAAGCAAGTCCTGCACCGCCACTACCACCAGTTGCACCAGATCCAGAACTACCAACAGCTCCTGCACCGCCACCGCCGCCGCCACCGCCATTTCCAGAACCTTGTCCACCACCGAATCCTTGTCCAGTAGTTCCACTAGCTGTATTTGCACTTGATCCACCACTAGGGTTTTCAGTATTACCTGAGTTTCCACCACCAGATCCACCACTACCAGCAGATCCTGCACCACCATCAGAAGAACTACCTCCTCCTCCACCAAGAGCAGTGTATCCAAAAACTGATGAGTTTTGACCATTTTGAGATCTTATACCACCACCAATAGAACCATCAGAAGGACCTGTATGACCACTACCACCATTTCCAACAACAACACTATAGGATCCAACAGATTTAGTAAGAGCTCCTCCATTTGGAGTTTTTGGAGTTTCTGTTCCATAGTAAAGAAGACCTCCTGCTCCTCCACCACCAGCGTTATCAGCACCTCCACCACCGCCACCAGCGACAATAAGAACTTCTAGATTAGTTGATCCAGATGTTATTGTAAATGTTCCTGAGTTTAAAAATGTGTGTGATTTCCATGTTTTCCCACCAGAAGTATATACTTGTGTACTTCCACCGCTTGCGATAAAAAGTGCTTGACCTTGATCTGAAAATCCTTTATTAGAACCACCGCCTAAAGTTGATAGAAATGGCATTTATATATTCTCCGAGTAATTAACTATAATCAGATACACTTCCAATTACGGAATATGTAGCGTTACCAGTTTTTACAATACTAAAACTATAGACTTCAATTGAACTTGCTGTTCCAGAAGACGGTGCAGATCCATTTGACCATTTTACTGTTTGACTAACACCATCAATTTGAATACCAGTTGCATAATATGCTGTTGAACCTTGAGTGGTCAACATTGCAACAGTCATAACTTCACCAGTTGCCAGCATACCATTTAATGTGTCAGATGGACCACCTCTAAAATTGAAAACCCAATTACCACCTGCATTTGAAGTATAATAATGCACTGCATTATTGATCATGTTTACATTTACAGTTCCAGTAAGAGTATCTCCTTTTACATCAGCTTTTTCAATAACTTCATTTGTAGTTAATCTTGAAGCTTCAATATTTCCAAAAAGAACATTGGCATCTGCGAGTGTTAAGTTACCACTAGATGCACCTGTAAATGCACCAGTTGCAAACCTAATTTTATCCTCACTTTCATCCCATCCAATAAAGACGTTATCAGAACTTCCTCTTTCAATGACAATACCAGCATCTCCAGATGGAGAACCAGAAGTTCCTGTACCAAGTTCTAACAACTTATCAGAAATGGTCGTGTTTGTTGTGTTAACTGTAGTGGTAGTTCCATCAACTTGGAGATTACCAGTAATCGTTAAGTTACCACTAATACTAGAAATATTATCAACATAAGTTTTGACTGCTGACTGAGTTGGAACTTTACTATCACTATTTTGAGCTAGAGTACCATCAGTTGAAAATTCATTTACAGAAGCACCGATCAAACCACCAAGAGAACCAAGTCTCAAGGACTGAAGACCAGTTAGGTTAAATGCTGATGCGTCAAGAGTAACCTGACCAGTTGCTTGATCAACTTGGAAATAATCACCAACAAAGAAGTTACCAAGTTCATCAGTTGCAACGTAGTAAACACGGCCAGGATCTGTAGTGTTAGTTACAATTTGATCTGCTTGTGAAGGTGGTTGTGTTGGATTTGATGGCCAATTGGTTGTTGTAGAATCTCCAGTACCAACTTGTAGAAAATCATGACCAGTCAAACGTACCAAACTAAATTCTTTCCTTACATTTACTGTTGTTCCACTAGGAACTGGAGTTGCTCTTGAAGTAGAGAAGACTAGCACATGGTATGCAACACCATTTGCAGTAACAGAACTAACTGTTTGAATTTGATATGCGTTACCGTCAGTTGTTGCAAACTGTAATGAATCTCCTGCATCGGCAGAGGATGCAAAAGTTGTTACAAGTATTCTTCCTGATTGATTAGTCTCAACAGATGCAGCAGCTAAAGTCGCAGTTGCTCCTGATGAACCACCAGTAACAGTTTCATTTGCTTGGAATGTTCCCGACTTACTTACAATATAAATTCTCTTTGGTTCTGCCTGTACATTCACAACATATGCAGTTGCATTTGAAGTTCCACCAGTTATTTGTTCACCATTGGTAAAATCTGTTGTAAGGACGTTAGTGTACGTAAGCATCGTACCAGCAACTGTTCCTGAGTTTGGTGTTTCTGATGCATCAAAACCAGCAGAATATACACCATATTCACCATAAGAGTTTGATGAGTTTAGAGATCTAATTTTAGAACCGCCAGTCGCAGCATATCCAATTTGACAATAATATGTGAATCCAGAAATTACCTCGCAATTTGAATTGTCTCTCGCATAAATTCCAAGACCATCACTATGAATAGCAGTATATGTATGGAATAGCATACTGCGGTTACCTGTGCTGTGAAGACCACCATCAGCTAAAGCACCAGTTGCACCATCACCAAATGAAGTTACATTGTAAATATATGGTGACTTATCAGTAATTGGACTTGCTGCACTAAAAGCAAAATACACACCACCAATTGTTCCGTTTTCTGGAGCATATGCAGGAGTTCCTGGTACATATCCACCCATACCATCAAGAACAAGATCTTGAATAATAGTTCCGTTACTTAGTCTGAATAAAGTTGAGCGAGTATTAAGAACAGAACCCGAAGAGTCTAGTCCAGTTCCTGGTTTAATAATTGTAGCACGAAGGTTATCACCAACAATTGTAGTGAAAGGAGGAACAACAATTGGAAGTTGTACTTCTTCGTAAGTACCTGCCTTAATAAAGATAACAGCGGGACTAGTAAGAGTTGGAGTACCAATATTAGCACAAGCATATTTTACAGATGCAAATGCAGTATCAATAGATCCACCACGACCAGCAGCATCAGAACCATTAGTAGCAACGTAATAAACATTGGTTGCACCACCAATACCACCCCAAGATATATCAGTTCCGTCAGATTTAAGAACACCACCAGAAGCACCAATATTTAACTTGGCAATTTTACCAGCAGCATTGTAGTAAAGAATGTCTCCTCGTGTACCCGAATTGATGTTCTCTCCTTGAAGACTTAATTGTCCACTTGCTGTAAAGACTTGCTGACCAGAAACAGACATTGTACCCGTTACTGCAAGACTGTTTTGATCTGGGATTGTGACAGTCGTACCAGTGCGACCTTTAATATTATCTACTCTTAATGTTGACATGCTATGCTATTCCGTAATTTGGCGAGTACTATTCTGTGTTATTTATATAATCAATACTGCTCCGTCATCAACAGTCATAGTAAAAGTATCATCTATATCCACAGGTACATCTTCTTGGGCGTAACTTGGAACGATAATATATCCAACTTTCTTTTTACCAGTTAGAGACATGTCTTTTACAATAGATGTTCTGATGTTATCTGCAAATCCAACCAATTTCTGTGAATTAGTTTTCTCAGTATTATTTGAGAAAAATTCATATGATGTAGTGTCTGAAATAATTAATGCACATTCATCATCTACAGTTACTGTGAATGTGTCATCAATATCAACTGTTGCATCTTGATGACTGTATATTTCTGCTAGTTTTGCAGGTGACCCTATGGTAGAGTCTGCATCAAATCCTCCATAATAAAAGAAGATTGTTTTATCATCTACATCTGATATTGTACCAATATCTGAGCCAGCAACTTGAATACTCGCAGCATTAATAGNANCANNNCCNAGTCAAAAAGACTATGCAGATCACCCGCTATGTCATTGATTACCTGCCTTTGATACTCAATGGTATTGGATGGTAGTACGTTCTTTTTAGTTGTTGCTGGCATTTCTAATTAGCTTACCCTAAGCTTATTTATTCAGTTGTACTTTCTGTAGGAGGTTGAGATGGCTCTGGGACTCCATCCTGAGTCTCCTCGGACTTTGGGAGTAGTAACGATAAGGTTTCTAAACCACCCAAAAGTTTTGTTTTATATTCAGTGAGTTGCTTTAAATTTTTTTCTGCTTCAACAATTTTTGCTTCAGCATCTTTTAACTGTTTGTCAAATTCAATCTTTAAAGTTGCAGCGTCCATAATAATATAATGGTAGTGATAATAATATTTATATGAGCAATATTAACTAGTTTTCATAATGTAGCAAAGAGCATAGTATGGTGGTAGGATGTCAACAGGATTTCCACCACCAGCAGCATCTGTGTTTGGATCTGCGTCTCCTGTTGTGCCAGATATTGAAACTGTATGCGTGTGCGTAGCATCCATACTAAAACCAGCAACAGGACTATTAGAAGAACTCTCTGTTATGGCATTGTTTCCATCCAATTCTTTTGTGAATACACCACTACAAGTTCCATATGCTCTAAAACCTTCTCCAATTCTTCTAACATCTCCTACTAATTCAGGAACTGGAGTATTAGTTGTACCAGAACCACTAAAGGTATGAGTGTGATTAGAAGTAGTATGAGTGTGTGATGGTAATTGATTTTCTGTAAGAGTCACACTCGCACTACCACCAGTTGTACCAGGATTATAAGAACCACCTAATCCAGAACCGCCACCACCTATAATAAACCTATCTCTTAAATCAGGTGTGTTATTAGCACCATCACATAAATTCCACCCATTAGGAATTGCATTTGCTAAACCATACCATAACACAATAACACCAATTGGAATAGTTGTGCCAGATGATCCACTAGAAGCAGCAGTTATTCTACCATCAGCAGCAATAGTAATATTTGCATTAGTATATGCTCCAGCACCAACTCCTGTATTTGAGAGTGAGGTAAGATAAGAAGTTGAATCTATAGAACCATCTGCCTTTAAAAATTCAGCTGACGATCCTCCTGTCTTTTTAAAACTACCTGCTGTTAATTGTCCAGAAACAGAATTAAATGATAATTGTGATGATACTTTTGGAGATATATTTCCAGTATTTGAAGTTGCAAATAAAGGATGACATGTTGTATCAGATGATTCATCAGATACTGTAATAGATGTAGGAACAGATGGAGCACCACTAATTACTCCATTGCTAATTGTAATAGTAGTGCCATCAATTTTTACACCACCCAGAACAGTGGTAGTTGCGGTTGGCAAACTGTATGTGTTTGCTCCACTAATTACTCCATTATTATTAATGGTAATTGTAGATCCATCAATTTTGACACCACCTAATACAGTAGTAGAGGCTATTGGTAATGTATATTGTTGTGTAAGATATCCTGATAAATCAGGTGGAGTATATGTGAATACACCATTATTACTATTATATGATAATGAAGATGTACCTGATGGATTTGTATTTACAGAAAGATCACCTAGTGAAATTCCACTGCTAGTGCTACTGTAAATTTTCCAAGTAGTTCCATCCCATATCCATGTTCTACCTCCATCAGNAAAGGTATCAGTTGGGTTTGGATTGTCAGGAAAATTAAGTGCCATTATTTGTTATAATATCCTCTTGGGAATTTTAGATTAAAGGGAGGTCTTCTACCTTGTAAGAATCCAGAAATCGCTGCTTCAATATTAGTAAAACTAAAATTATTTTGGGTAGTATCTGTTGATGTCACTGCTCTAGTAGCAGATGCCCATGTTGGTGTAACGAAAGGTGTTGCTGTTGTTTGTTTCCATTCTACTGATGGATTATCAGTTGCTACTGCTCCTTGATCTGTAAGACTATAATTTGCCATCTTTATATCCTCGCACAGAACAACATACCATTTACAGTATTATTAGCAACACCATCTAATCCTGTTTGGTTAGTTGTATTATCAGCAGTAATCACAGTATATACTTCGCCAGCATCAATAGTTACTGTATCACCTGGTAAAAATTCTGTTGCACCAGGAGAAATTTCTGCATGTATCATTACAAAATCATCAGGTAGATAATACGGACAAGGTACTAGATGACCACAAACAGGAAGTCCTTTCATAGGTTTATAATATTGTATACCAACTGGAACTCTCATGTCTGCTTTTACTACAAATGAATCGTAACCAGTACTACTTGAAAAATCAACAACATCATAAGTATTATTTCTATAATACATATAAACTTCTCTTTCAGATTGTGAATTAAATGTATCAATATTAGATTTATATCTTGTGTCTGCTATGTATTGTCCTGTTGTATTTCTTAGATAACCATAAGACCCTTCTCTTGCCATTGAGTTAGTCGTTACTGGTTCCATATTAGGACCAGAACTACTATAACTACTACCAGGTGTTATGTACCTCATTTCTACCCAATTAGAATGANNANTTCCAAAACTNTGCTGTTGCCAATAAGTCNAATANTGTGTATANGTTCCAAGAAAACATTCATCATAATCCCAAACATTTGNACCAAAACTTGANCCTTTATGTAATGAGAATGTAAAGTATGTTCTATCTACACCATTAATTGTTTGAATGAATGAGATGGTAGAAAAATTAGTATCCTGTGGTGCTTGTGCTTTATGATATCTTATTTTCAATGCGTAATTTGTCGGTCCTGCACTTGTAGCATATTGATGAGGAAGATGATATTGGTTATCATCTCTTTCCATATATGCATCACTAAAATCTAATCCTCTTGTGCCATTGAAACATCCAAAATAACCTTCATAACTAGAATCAAAAGTAAAATGCTTTCCTAGTCTATTGAGATAAGACCACCCAGAACCAGAATAAATTTTGAGTTGATAATTATTACTGTTTAAAGNAAATCCCCAATANGTNTTACCAAATTTTTTACTAGCATCATTTTCTAATCTCAAAACTCCATAGTCTCCATTAGGATGTTTCTGGAACATATTTGTACCAGCACCTAAACTTGTAGTTAAAATACTACATTTACCATCAGCAGCACCAACACTAGTTTCATCTGTATTGACTCCAAACTCAATATCATTTGCAGGTGAAGTACCACCTATAGCAGTACCAGGAATTGTAAATACTTCGTTATCAGACCATCCAGTTGCTTTATTACAAATTAAAATACCACTAACTGTACCATCATAACTACCACCATCATCACGAAATATTCTTAATTTTAATTCACTTCTACTACCACTTGCAGGTACAGTGTACTTCCAATATGTTCTATTGTTATAACTACTTCCATCTAACTGTGCATTGATGATAATAGTTCCTTTCATAGTTGCATGAGTATCACTAGCATACCCATAAGCATGTTGTCCTTCGTTTGAAGTACCAGAAATTTCAGTTGGATCTATGACTTCGTTTTCTGTTTGCCAAGCATATTGAGTATCCCAATCATATGGACTAGCATAAGTTCCACTACCAGATGCAGCTAATAATGATGATGAAAGATTATCACTTACATGTAAACTTCTCTCTGCTGAATATGTAAGTCCTGTTGTAGCATCAAACAATCTAAACTCACCACCAGCAGTATGATCTGATGTATGCCAATAAGTATTATCTCCTTTACCAATTGTTATAGTTGGGTTTGTTTGAGCATCAGTTCTAAAATGTCTAGGATCAGTATTCATTGATGAATAAGATATAGGTATAATACCTACATTGTTGTTAGCATCTGATGCTGAATTATGTAATGTAATATTATAATTATCAACCCTTCTCATGTAATAAACATTATTAGCACTAAGTCCAGAAAATATTTGAGTTCCTTGTCCAGTATAATTTAATTTTGTTCCTGTACTAAAGTTATCACCCATAGCTCCGCTTATAGTAATCGTATTATTACTACCAGAACTAGTTGGTTTTAATTCTTCAGCAATCTGCCATGATGATGTAGTACTATTAGTTACATAAAAACGTCTAGTTCTTGTAGGATTAGTTGTAAGTGCAGTTGGTGCAGGACCGCCACATCTTGCAAAATATTCATCTCCATCTGCTGTTGGAGTTGTCTCATAATGATATCGTATACACCTTGTAAATGAATTAGCAAAACTTAAATTATAACCAGGATACAAAACAGCAATCGGAACTCCATCTTCTTGAGAACCGCTGTTATAACCCATCTCATAGAAAACTTTTTCCAAGGCAGTCATAACATCAGCGTTTGTCCAACCACTGTTGCCATTATTTACCAATTCAGTTCCGATAGTAACTGCCATTTTTATTCCCCTATTTTTAGTGCTGTTAATGTTATATCAATTGCAGTAGTAACATTACTTCTGTTAACAACGGAAAGATACATTGTTGTTGTTCTAGGATTATCATTATTAAATCCCATAACTCCAGGTGTAACTAGTACACTTTGATTTGGACCTGATGTTCTTACTTCAGCAATCACACCTCCACCTGGTGTTGGATCAGTACCTTCACTTCTAGTATCATCTGCTTGTCTAGATGCATCATCTACAAAAACTCTAATCCAAGCTTCATGTGATGATGTAATCTTATATAAGACATATCCTTTATATCCTGATATATTTAGATCTCCAATACCTCCATTCTGTACAATAGGACCAGTTTGTCCTGTCAAATCAGTAATAGATGGAGATGTGCTACCAGCGTTTGCAGTGATAACTCCATTACCATCAATAGTAATAGAAGTTCCATCAACTTTAACACCACCTAACGTAAGTGTACTAGCAGTAGGTAATGTATATGCACCAGCATTAGCACTGAGAACACCATTGCCATCAATCGTTAAATTACTACCTATCTTGACACCACCAAGAACTGATGGACTAGCAGTAGGCAATGTATATGCACTTGGTATGCTAGGTTTGTTACGTATCTCTGCTAAACCTGATGTAGCATTCCAATCTGATTGAACTGGAGCAGTGCTATTAACTGTAACCTTTTTGTTTATGCTATCCCAAGAAATATCGGTTCCATTACTACCTACAAATTCAATTGTGTCTGTAGTTCCACTTGCAGGAACTAAATTTAATAGTAATTGGTTACTTGTGTTATTACTACCAGTAAGATCATATGTCGTACCTCCACCTCCACCTCCACCACTTGCTTGTGCAGTCGCACTCAATGTTCTATTAACGCTATCGTAGGTAAATGATATATTTTGATGTGTGCCACCAAGAATCATTGCAGAAGCTGCATCTTTTGCATCATTGTCAGTATAAGTTCCACCTCCACCTGCACCTTGTCTAAAGGTTAGTGTATTGGCATCAGTCCTTTCTACTGTGATACCATCAGCACCAGCAAAAGTAATATCATCTATACCTGCTACATCTCCACTACCAGTCAATCTAAACTTAGAAGAAGTTCCTGTTCCTTGTTCTGCTGATATAGAATATCCATAAGTGGGTGCATCTAATATTGGGAATGCATCTACCCACTGATTGCTATTACCATCATTATAACGAATTTTTAATCTACCCTCATTAGACTTCCACCATAAATCTCCACTCTGAGGTGCTGGATTTGTAGGAGGAGTATCAGAAACACTAACATTAGCTCCACTAGAACTACTACTACTACCACCGCCACCACCAGCGTTGTTAGAAGTATCTACCCATTGATTGCTAGTACCATCCTGATACCAAATTTTAAGTTGTCCTTCATCAGCTTTATACCAAAGATCTCCACCGCTAGGACTTGATGGTGGTGTATCGGATACTGTTACAGAACTACTACCTCCACCACTACCAGAAATGTCAGTGTCATTAATCCAATTAGTACCATTGTATTTCAATACTTGTCCACTTATGGGACTTGTAATAACAACATTACTAAGATCTTGAATATTTGCTACAGGTGCAGTAGATTCCCAAGAACTACCATTATATTTTAAAATATATCCATTCTGAACACCAGGTGTAGAAACATCAGTTAGATTTGCTAATGTTCTTTGTGTCAGATCTGTAAAACTACCAGTCGTTGCTACAGTTGCAAGGGTTGGTTTGTTTAAAATAAATGATGGTTTTGAACTATCTTGTTGTGCCCAGTCAGACTTAAATTGTGCTAAGTGTTGAGTGGTTGGTTCATTGACCCAGTTACTTCCATTCCAACGCAACATTTCATCAGTCTGTAGGTTGGTAAGAACAGGAAGTAGATAACCTTGTGCAGCATGATTACCCCAACCATGTGCAGTATTCCAATTATTAATTAATGTTGATGTAATACCAGATGCAGCAGAAGCAGAAAATATAGGATCTGTTTCTGTAAATGAAGAAATATATGTAGGTGTAAAATTCTCCCACCTACCTGCACCAGAATTATATTTTAATAATTGACCATTCTGTGTATTGGTATCACTGACATTACCAATATCATTGAGTGTATTAATTTGAGTTCCACCAGCGTCAGTGGCATTTGTCCATCTATTGTTGGTACTATCGTATTTTAATACTTGATCATTCTGTGGATTATTAATGAATACATTTCCAATATCATTAATATCAGNAATACCTGTAAGAGGTTGGTTTGTCCAAACACTACCATTGTATTGAAGAACATGAGTGTTTACTGGATTACTTATAGTTACACCAGGAATATCATTAAGTGTTGCTGTATTAAGTCTGTAAAGACCTAGATTTGCTGGAGTAAATGTGAACGTACCATTTGCATTATTATATGATAAAGATCCATTACCAGTTGGACTAGCAGTTATGATAGAAAAACTGGTACTAACGATGTCCGTATCTAGAACCCATTCAGTACCATTGTATTTTATTATTTGTGAATTTGTCGCACCAGCCGCTGTTACGTCAACAAGATCATTTAGATTAAAAGTATCAACTTGTTGTTTTAGATTGAATACATCAACAGCTAATTCATTTAACTCCTGTCTTTGTTGTTCAAAAGTATCAGTTTTTGGGACGTTCCTTAATACCATCAGGATTAACCAATTGCTTTAATAGAGACTTGATCTCACTTAACTCACCTTTTAAATGATCTAACTCATGTTCCATATTTTGAAACTTTAATTTAGACCTCTTATATTTCTCAAACGAAGACCTATCGGTATTTATGATTGCACCAGAATTAACATCCCTATAGAGATGATCATTGTCTTTAACTTTTACACGTCTCATGATAACGATTCTACTTTTGTTTTAAGAGTTTCAATCTCTTTCTTTTGATCTTGTAGAGCTTTTAGTAATGGTGTAATCAAAGACTTATAATCAACTCCTGCTAAATCACTACCATTATAGAAACAGAAATCTTTTTTAACAGTCTCAACTTCTTCTGCAATTAATCCATAAGAAGTCTCATCTAATGTTTCTTCTAAGTAAGTATTCACACCAGTATCATAATCAACAGTATGCTTTCTATAGTTGAAAGTAACTGGATTTAGATCATATAACCAAGAAACATCTGTTTGAGATACAATGTTCTTCTTAGCAGCACGAATAGAAGTATTACCTGCACATAATGTACCATCAGATTCTATCTGAACATCTCTCATACTAGAACCATTTGTGCTATACACTTGTGGCATTCTCACTCTTTGGTTAGCAGAAAACTCTGTACATAGATTACCATTGGTAACCACTTGCCAAGTATTAGTACCAGAATGATCTAGATATGTATCAGTATCT
>FUFK010037447.1_pt1 | contig 29070 bp, 25 predicted proteins | sample 1021851 | NCBI WGS metagenome assembly FUFK01 (sample SAMEA51879418, study PRJEB19060) | metagenome
GCCGGCGAGCTGCCGCCGCAGTCCACGGCGCTGGCGGCGGCGGCCCTGGTGGGCGCCATTGCCGAGGCGCTGGTGGGGCCGCTGGCGGCGCCCCTGAATGATGCAGGCCTGGCCGATCACCTGGCGGCGTTTTGTTTGCGGGCGGTGGGCGTGGCCGGTGCCGCGTCCGTGGCCGGGTCCGGCGATACGGAGAGCGCGCCATGAGCAATCCACTGAAAAAGCTGTTTTCCGGGGCCGCCGGCCTGCGTCGGGGGCTGTTGCTGTACGGGCCTTTCCTGGGCGCCGGCGTGCGGGTCGAGGAACTGAGCGCGGATTTCCGCCGGGTGCGCGTGTCCATGGGCATGCACTGGTACAACCGCAACTATGTGGGCACCCACTTCGGCGGCAGCCTGTACAGCATGACGGACCCGTTCTACATGCTGATGCTGATGAACAACCTGGGGCGCGATTACATCGTCTGGGATAAGAGCGCGACGATCGATTTTCTGCGCCCGGGCAAGGGCCGGGTGTTCGCCGAGTTCGAACTGACCCAGGCGATGATCGATGAGGTAAAGGCCGCCACCGCCGGTGGCGAAAAGTATCTGCCCACCTGGGAGGTCACCGTGCGCGACGGCGCCGGCGAGGCCGTGGCCCGGGTGGAGAAAGTCCTCTATGTGCGGCGCAAAGCCGGGGAGAAACAGTCATGAACGCTCAAGAGAAAGTCATGAACGCGGAACAAACCACGTCCCAATTGGACGCGTTGGCCAACACCCATGAGGTGTTCAACCAGGCCACGCCGCTGCAGGATTACAACGCCTTCCGGGGCGACACCGCGCTCTACGACGCGGTGCTGCGCGAAGGCGGCGAGCGCGGCGTCGAGGAGCTGGACCGCTACGGTTTCGAGACCACCCGCCCGGAGGTGATCGAGTGGGGCTACCAGGCCAACGCCAACAAGCCGGAGTTCGAGACCCACGACCGCTACGGCCACCGGGTGGACCAGGTCAATTACCATCCGGCCTATCACAAGCTGATGGACATGGCGACGCGGGAAGGCCTGCATTCCTCGCCCTGGACCGATCCGGGGCCGGGGGCCCAGGTGCTGCGCGCCGCCAAGTACTACATGCACGCCCAGGTGGAAGGCGGCCACGGCTGTCCGATCACCATGACCTTCGCGTCGGTGCCGAGCCTGCGGCTGACGCCGTCCCTCGCCGAGCGCTGGCTGCCCAAGGTCACCGCCCGCGGCTACGACGGCCGCAATGTCAGCCATCACGACAAACAGGCGCTGACCATCGGCATGGGCATGACCGAGAAGCAGGGCGGCTCGGACGTGCGCGCCAACACCACCCGCGCCCATCCTGTCGGTGCCGGCGGTTCCGGTGAGCTCTACGAACTGGTGGGCCACAAGTGGTTTATGTCCGCGCCGATGTGCGACGCCTTCCTGATGCTGGCCCAGTCGCCGGGCGGCCTGAGCTGTTTCCTGGTGCCGCGCTGGCGCGAGGACGGCAGCAAGAACCCGCTGCAGGTGCAGCGCCTCAAGAACAAGATGGGCAATGTCTCCAACGCCTCCTCCGAGGTGGAGCTGCGCGGCGCCCACGGCTGGATGGTCGGCGAAGAGGGCCGCGGCGTGCCGGCGATCATCGAGATGGTGGCGATGACCCGCTTCGATTGCATGATCGGCTCGTCCGGCGGCCAGCGCCAGGTGGTGGCCCAGGCGGTGCACCACGCCGCCAACCGCGCCGCCTTCGGCGAGACGCTGCTCGACCAGCCGCTGATGCGCAATGTGATCGCCGACTTGCAGCTGGAGGTGGAAGGCTCGGTGGCGATGACCCTGCGCATGGCGCGGGCCCTGGATAACCTGGACGACGAGCACGAGAAACGGTTCACCCGGCTGGGCGCCGCCGTGGGCAAATACTGGATCTGCAAGCGCACCCCGCACCACGCCTACGAGGCGATGGAGTGCCTGGGCGGCAACGGCGTCACCGAGAATTTCATTCTCGCCCGGCTGTACCGGGACGCGCCGATCAACGCGATCTGGGAAGGCTCCGGCAATGTGCAGGCGCTGGATGTGCTGCGCGCCATGAACAAGAGCCCGGCGGTGGTGGACACCTGGTTCGAGGAGCTGGCCGGCGCCCAGGGCCGGAACGCCACCCTGGACAACGCCATCAACGACCTCAAGAAAGAGCTGGCCGACCCGGAGCAGATTGAGTTCCGCGCCCGCGATCTGGTGGACCGCATGGCGTTGACCATGCAGAGCGCGCTGCTGGTGAAGGCGGGTAACGACTCGGTGAGCGAGGCGTTTATCGCCGCGCGGCTGGGCGGCGGGCACACCCGCAACTACGGCAGCCTGCCGCGCGGCCTGGACATCGACACGCTGATCCGGCGCGCCAATCCGCTGGAGAGCTGACGCTTACAGCTTGAGGCGGCCGAGCACCTCGAACCAGAGCGCGCGGAACGCCTGGGCGGCCGGCGTGTAGGGGGCGAACTCGCCCACCGGCGCGCGGTGGTCGCCCATCTGCTCCACATGGGTGGAGTAGGGAATCCAGGTCTTGAGGCCGTTTTTCATCAGTGCCGGGCGCTTGACCAGCATCTGCACGTGCAGGTCCCGGCGGCGGTCCACCATGTTGAAAAACGGCACCACCTGCAGGTTCTTGATCTTCTTGCCGTCGATCCAGTCGAGCACCTGCTCGAAGGCGCGCAGGGACAGNTGGGTGGGGATCACCGGCACGAACAGGTAGTCGGCGGCGGCGAACACGCTTTCCGCCAGCGGGCTGAGTGTCGGTGGGCAGTCCAGCANCGTCAGTTCGTAGGATTCGCCGAACGGCGCGATCAGTTCCTTGAGGCGGTTCTTGCCGCCGCCGCTTTCCGCCAGTTTNACGTCCGCGTTGCGCATGCTGATGTCGGCGGGCACCACNTCCAGNTGCGGCCAGCGGGTCTCGCGCTTGAGGCGGCCCANNGGNTGNTTGCCCTTCAACAGGCTGCCGGCCTTGTAGCCCGGGTTNTCNTNNTCCACGCCCAGNTAAAANCTGGCGGCGCCTTGCGGGTCGAGATCCCAGNGCAGGGTGCGGTGTTTCCAGCGGGCCGCGTGCCAGGCCATGTTCACGGCCGTGGCTGTTTTACCCACCCCTCCTTTCAGGTTGTAAAAGGCGATGGTCTTCATGGCATCCAGNTTCCGGTTTCAGCGGTCGGACTTGGAGGCTAGCATGAAACGCGCGGATCCTCACCGGGGGCNGNNGNCGNCGGCTTGTGATCGGCGCGCCCAGCGGCTTTAATAGCCGGGCCTTCAACCTTCTTAACGCGGAGATCGACCAGGGTGACNGTCGAGAAACGCTATCAGGTGTTCATCAGNACCACCTANCCGGACATGCAGTCCGCGCGCCANGCCTTGATGCTGCCGTTGCTGGATCTCGGCATGGCACCCATGAGCATGGATTTGCACAGCGCCGAAACCAACAATCTGATGCCGGTGGTGCAGCGCATGATCGACGANTGCGANTATTTCGTGATCCTGCTCGGCGGCCGCTACGGCACCCTGTCACCGCTGGGGCTCAGCTATACCCACCGTGAATACATTTTCGCCGCCACCAAGCGCAAACCGATCGTCACCTTTATCCACGACCAGCCGTTCAGCCTGCCCGCCGAGGCCCGCGAGGACAGCCGTGAAGGGCAGGTGCGGCGCGATGATTTCGCCCGGCTGCTGGAGAACAAAACCCTGGCGTTCCGCTGGCGCGACGAGCGCGAGCTAAGCGAGCAGGTGGCCAAGGTGATGCCCGATGTGATGCGCCAGCATCCCGCCGCCGGCTGGGTGAAGTCGGGNAGCGTNGAGAANAGCGCCGGCGGTGAAACNGAACGNCTGCGCCNCCGGGTNGCCGAGCTGGAGAAGGAGCGCGAGGAGTGGCTGAGCGGCCAGCGCACGCCGGCGCGGCATCTGGCGCGNGGCTCGGACCGGGTGACGCTGGACTANTCNTGCAACGTGTACGAAGGCGGCGACTGCAAGGTGGCNATGGCGTCCTGNGAGCTGGACTGGAACCGGGTGTTCGCCTGCGTNGCGCCGCTGATGCTGAACCCGGTCTCGGAACCGGTGATGCAGAAAGCGCTGGAGGANTANATCGCCCGCAAGGCCCTGGACGANGTGCTGGCGGATTTCCCCAAGGCCCANGCGGTGCGCAACGTGGTGCTGGCCGGCCACGCCTTCAANCANATCAAGGTGCACCTGCGCGCGNTGGGGCTGATCAACAAGACCTCCGACAACGACAGCCGCGGCATGCCGCTNTGGCGNTTGACCGCCCAGGGCGATACCGCCATGAGCCAGGTGATGGCCCNNCGGCGGTAGTTNAAGACGTCTCTGGAATCCNGCCGGGCGCTGCGCGCCCTTTCGCGGGCGGGGCCCGCTCCCACAGGGNTAAAGTCCCAGCTTCTTCTTNAGGAAGTCGACGATGNNGTCNGCNGGNACNTCCTCAGTGTCGCCGTCGCGCCGGCTTTTATATTCCAGCACGCCGTTGTCCAGGCCGCGCTCGGCCACCAGCACGCGGTGCGGGATGCCGATCAGTTCCGCGTCGCTGAACTTCACGCCCACGCGCTCTTTTTCGCGGTCGTCGAACAGCACCTCGATGCCGGCGGCGGTAAGGTCCGCGTAGAGTTTTTCCGCCACTTCTTTTTCGCGCGGGCTCTTCTTGATGTTGAGCGGAATCAGCGACACCTGGAAGGGGGCGATGGCCTCCGGCCAGACGATGCCGTTGTCGTCGTGGTTCTGTTCGATGGCGGCGGCCACCACCCGGCTGACGCCGATGCCGTAGCAGCCCATGGGCATCACCACGGAGCGGCCGTTGTCGTCCAGCACGGTGGCGTTGAGCGCCTCGGAGTACTTGGTGCCGAGCTGGAAGATGTGGCCCACCTCGATGCCGCGCTTGATGGTCAGGGTGCCGTTGCCGTCCGGGCTCGGGTCGCCTTCCACCACGTTGCGCAGGTCGGCCACGTCCGGCAGCGCCACGTCGCGCTCCCAGTTGATGTTGAAGTAATGCTTGCCGTCCTGGTTGGCGCCGGCGGCGAAGTCGCTCATCAGCGCCACGCTGCGGTCCACCACGCAGGGGATCGGCAGGTTCACCGGGCCCAGGGAGCCGGGGCCGGCGCCGATGGCGGCGCGGATTTCCTCTTCCTCGGCGAACGCCATCGGCGTGGCCACGGCGTCCAGCTTCTCCGCCTTGATGTCGTTGAGCTCGTGGTCGCCGCGCACCAGCAGCGCCACCAGGCCGCCTTCGCTGCCTTTCACCACCAGGGTTTTCACGGTCTTCTCGATGGGCAGATCGAACTGCTGCACCAACTGCTCGATGGTCCTGGCGTCCGGCGTGTCGGTGAGCGCCATGTCCGCGCTGGGGGCGGCGCGCTCGCCGGCGGGGGCCACGGCTTCGGCCAGCTCCACGTTGGCGGCGTAGCCGGACTGGTCGGAGAAGGCGATGTCGTCCTCGCCGGACTCGGCCAGCACATGGAATTCATGGCTGGCGGCGCCGCCGATGGCGCCGGTGTCCGCTTCCACCGGGCGGTAATCCAGGCCCAGCCGGTCGAAGATCGCGCAGTAGGCGTTGTGCATCACCTGATAGGTCTGCGCCAGCGAGTCCATGTCGGTGTGGAAGGAGTAGGCGTCCTTCATGGTGAATTCGCGGGCGCGCATGATGCCGAAACGCGGCCGGATCTCATCACGGAACTTGGTCTGGATCTGATAGAAATTGGCCGGCAGCTGCTTGTAGCTGTGGATCTCGTTGCGCACCAGATCGGTGATCACTTCCTCGTGGGTGGGGCCCAGGCAGAAGGGGTTGTCGTGGCGATCGGTGAAGCGCAGCAGCTCGGGGCCGTAGGCGGGCGCCCGGCCGGACTCTTCCCACAGCTCCATGGGCTGCACCACCGGCATCAGCACTTCCTGGGCGCCGGCGCGGTCCATTTCCTCGCGGATAATACGCTCCACCTTGCGCAGCACGCGCAGACCGGATGGCAGCCAGGTGTACAGGCCGGAGGCCAGCTTGCGGACCATGCCGGCGCGCAGCATGAGCTGATGGCTGACCACCACCGCGTCCGCGGGGGTTTGTTTAACGGTGCCGAGCAGGTACTGGGAGGTGCGCATGAGGCGTTTCTTATTCCGTGTCAGTGGAGGGAAGCCGAATCGGGCATTCTAGTCAAACTGGGGCGGACGGGCTACCGGGCGCGGCGGTGTCGTGATCCGGTGGCTTGCAGCCCGCGCCGTGCCGCTTTATGTTCCGCTTTCGTCTGGGGAGAGATGCATGCTGACAGCAAAACAAGTGGAAGCGCTGATCCGCGGCGGCCTGCCGGCGGCGGCGGAGCAGGGCGTGGTGGTGGAGTCCGTGGGCGAGAACCGGGCGCGGGTGCGCTACCGGTTCACGGAGTCGATGATCCGCCCCGGCGGCACCGTGTCCGGCCCCACCCTGATGAGCCTGGCGGACGCCGCCATGTACGCCGCCATCCTCGCCAACCTGGACGGCCAGGAGATGGCCGTGACCCAGAACCTCAACATCAACTTCCTCAGCAAGCCCGGCCAGGCCGACCTGATCGGCGACGCCGAAATCCTCCGCCTGGGCCGCCGCTCCGCCATGCTCGAAGTGCGCCTCTACAGCGACGGCAACGACGTGATGGTCGCGCACGTCACCGGCACTTACGTTAACAGTTAAGAGTTAACAGTGAACAGTTAACAGTTGCGCGAGCGGAGGCTCGCGTAGCTTCAAGCCAATAGGCCGCGACTAGGCTTTGGACGCGGCTTCGGCGCCAGACGACCCTGCCGGGCCAGCCCGCGAACTATTAACTGTTAACTATTCACTATTAACTGCTTCATTCGAGTTCTTTTTCCCAGATCAGGTCGATGGCTTGGGATTTGCTGCTGGATTGCGCTTCCAGGTGCAGCTGGCGGGTCAGGGTGTAGCGCAGCATGACGGTGGAGATGGCGTCGAACAGGCCCACCGCGTAGGTCAGGTAGAGGCGGTCGGAGATCTGTTTGCCGAGCATCAGNGCGGCGTCGGAGGTTTCCCAGTCGCTGCCGATGGAGATTTCGTCCAGCCCCAGGGTGTCGCCGATNNTGTCGGTGACGCCGCTGCCTTTNTGCAGACCGTAGAGCGCCAGCGCCTGNGCCACCTGGGCGGAATCNCNTTGCGANCCCCGGNTCAAGGAGCGGCCGGTGANCAGNTAGGACATGGCNTCGCTNTCTTCCAGGCTGGGGTCGGAGAAGANGCGCGCGTCCGGNTCCTGCAGGGTGCCGGACAGCTGCACNCCCACCACCAGNTTNTCGCTGGGNATCTTGCGCACCGCGCGGATATCCAGCCCCGGGTTGTCGGGCTGGCCCTGNAACAGCAGGCGGCCGTTTTCGATCAGCAGGTTCTGGCCGTAGGCGCGGTAGCGGCCCTCGGTGATGATCAGCTCGCCGTTGAGCTGGGCCGGCTGGCCGGGCTGCTGGCTGACACGCAGCTCGCCGGTGAGGGTGGCGCGCAGCCCGAACCCTTCGAAGCGGACCTGGTCGCCCAGGGTGACGGTGACGCCCATGGCGAACGGCAGCGGCGCGGTCTCCTCGGCGCGGGCGTCCACCAGCACCTGGTCCTCGCTGACGGTGACCGCGCTCTCGGGCAGTTCGCGGGGTTTCAGGTCGGCCTCCGGCACGTTCAGGGTGCCGCTCAGGTTCAGGCCGTCACCGTCGCCTTGCAGCGCCAGGTCCGGAGAGACGAACACCTTGGCGTCGGCGCGGTCGGCGACCCGCAGGCGCTCGCCGCGCGCCCACAGGTCCATCGCCAGCGGTGAGCGGGTGGGGGTCCAGGTGCCGCCCAGTTCCAGGGTGCCGTCGCCCAGCCGGGCGCTGCCGTCCAGATTGAGGGTGCCGGAGGCGTCGCCGGTCACCGCCAGGCGAACGCTTTCCGCGCTGATGCCCAGGTCGGGCACCGTGGCGCGGCCGTCGAGCAGCGCGATCTCCCCGTCCAGCCTGGGGCCGGCCGGAGTACCGCCCAGGTTCAGATCGCCCTGCACCCGGCCTTGCAGCTCACCGACCCGGGGCAGCAACGGCGCCAGGTCGTCCAGGCGCGGGATGTCCAGGCGCAGCCGGCCGCTCATCGGCGCGTCCAGGCTCAGACCGCTTTCCACCCGGGCGTGCACTTCGCCCTGGTCGGCCACCACCAGATCCAGTTGCTGATCGAGACGGTCGTTGTCCAGGTTGCCGGTGAGCGCCGCTTGCTGGAACACCAGGGTCAGCGGCGGCTCGGCGCCGACGAAGCGGGTGGAGGCGTCTTCCAGGCTCAGCGACCATTGGCCCCGGGGCCGGTCGACGCGGCCGCCGAAGGTGGCGTCGGCACGCAGGCGGCCGTCCAGTTTGACGCCGTCGCCGAGCCAAGGGTTGGCCAGCGCCAGGGGCAGGTCGCGGACTTCCAGGTTGGCGTCGATAGCGCCGTTGGCGGCGTGGTCGCCCGCCAGGCATAAGCGGCCCGGGTCGTCGCGGCTCTGCAGGCAGAGGTTGTCCAGGGATTGGCGGTCGGCGCCCAGGGTAAAGGGCACCGGCTCCGCCAGGGTCCAGACGCCCAGTTGCCGCTCCTGCAGTCGCCAGTCGAGCAGGCGTCCGGACCAGACCAGGTCGCCGTTGAGGCCGGCCTGGGCGGTGAGCGCGGTGGCCGCGCCGTCGTTCTCCACCGTCACATTCAGGCGGTGGTCGCCGCGCCGGCCTTCCAGGTCGGCGTCCAGGCGCTCGACCCGGGTCTCGCCGTTCTGGCTCAGCGCCCGCCCCTCCAGCGCCAGGCTCATGGGCGTGTCGCCGGCGTTGAGGTCCTGGAAGCGGGCGCTCAGGGTGTCCAGCCGCCAGTCCTGGTAGCCCAGGGCGTCACCGTTGGCGGTGCCGCTCAGCCGGGGCGCGTCGAGCGGGCCGCGCAGGCGCCAGTCCGCCCGCAGGCGGCCCCGCGCCGGGCCGTACCAGCGTGTCAGCCGTTCGATGTTGAGGGTGCCGTCCAGGTTCAGGCTGTCGCCCACTTGCCCGCGGGCGCTGAGGCGGTCCGCGCCCCAGCGGCCGTCCAGGGTGACCGTCAGATCGCCGCCGGTGTCCTGGCGGGCCTGGCCGTTCAGGGCCACCGGGTCGCCCTGCAGGGTGCCGGTGAGCGACAGCGGGTCGGCGTTCAGGGCCCAGTCGTCGGCGCCACGCCAATGGCCCCGGGTGCGCGCCTTCAGGGTCAGATCGCCGGGCCAGGCCGGCGCCAGGGTCGCCGGGTTCAGGTATTGCCCTTGGGCGTCCAGGTCCCAGGCCAGGCCGTCCTGGTAATCCAGGCGGCCGCTCAGTGTCAGGCTCTGGCCGTCGTTCTTCAGGCTCAGGGTGTCCAGGGTCAGGCCGTCGAGGCCGGCGTCGCCGAGCAGGGTCACGGCCAGCGGCCGGCCGTCGGCGGTGAGGGTGGTTTGCCCCTGCAGACGGACGCGGTCCAGGGTGCCCTTGGTGCTGAGCTCGCCTTCGCCCAGGCGCGCCGGCACCGGGGTCTCCACCGGCAGGGGTTGCGCCTGCCAGTGATGGCGCAGGTCCAGGTGCACCTGACCGTCCCGGTAGCCCAGCTCGCCCTCGGTGATCAGTTGCGCCGGCGCCGAGAGTGCGTGTTCCACCCGGAGGTTTTCCGGTGTGCCCTCGATCCGCAGCCGACCGGCGGTTTGCGGCACCGCGTCCGGCGCCGCCGGGCGCCGCCAGTCCAGCTCGCCGCGCAGATCATAGGGGGCGCTTAACGGGCCGCTGAGATTGGCGTGCAGGCGGGTGTCGGCCACGCTCAGGGCGACGCGGGGCAGGTTGAGCTTGCGCCAGGCGGCCAGCTCGCGGGCCTCGATACGGTCGATGTGCAGCGGCGCTTCGCCGGCCAGGGTGAAGCGGCCCACCGACAGGGTCTCCACGCGCACGCCCAGGGGCAGCGTCAGGCTGTCCGGCAGCTCGAAGGGCGGCGCGTCCGGTTCCTCCGGCGCCCCCGCCGGCAGCGTCAGGGTCACCTGCTCGGCGCGCACAGCCTGGATCACCAGCCAGCCGCCGAGCAGCTCGCCGGGGGCCAGTTCCAGGTGCAGGTCGTTCAACGCCACGGCCAGGGTTTGTTCGGCGTCGCCCTGACGGTAGTTGAGCGCGCCCACGTCGACACCGGAGAGCAGGTTGCCGCGCCACTCCTCCACGCTTAGCTCGCCGGGCAGATAGGGTCCGGCCCGGTCCAGCAGCCAGAGATTGCCGGCGCGGGTACCGAGCAGCGCCAGCAGGGCGCCGATCAGCAGCAACGGGATCAGCAGCAGGCCGATCAGCAGGGCGCGCTTCACAGGTCCGGCCCCATGCTCAGGTGCAGCCGCCATTGCCGGCCTTCTTCGATGCCGCGCGCGAAGTCCACGCGGATCGGGCCCAGCGGCGAGCGCCAGCGCACCCCGAAGCCGGCGCTGCGGCGGATTTCGTAGTCGTCGAAATTGTTGAAGGCGTTACCGGCGTCGGTGAACACCGCCAGGCTCCACTGTTCGCTGATCGGGTGGTCGTACTCCAGGCTGCCGACCAGCAGGTGGCGGCCGCCGATCACTTCGCCGTCGTTGTCCACCGGGCCCAGGGATTCGTAGGCGAAGCCGCGCACGCTGGCGTCGCCGCCGGCGAAGAAGCGGATCGAGGCGGGCAGTTCGGTGACGTCGGAGACTTCGGTGTAGCCCACTTCGCCGCGGGTAATGACCCGGCCGCCGAACAGCGGAAAGATCAGCTTGCTCCAGCCGTCGAACTGGGTGAACGACGCCGACGAGGCCAGCGCCTTGTGGGCGCCGCTGACCTTGCCGCCCAGCCGCCAGCCGAAGCGGGGATAGATCGGGTCGTCGTATTCCACCCGGCTGAGCTGGAAGCCGGGGATCACCAGCTCCACCTGGTCGAGCTGGTCGGCCACGGTGTAGGTCTCGCGCAGGTATTCCAGCGAGGTGGTGGCCACCCAGTCGGAGTCGAGTTTGATGATGTAGTCGGCGCTGGTACTGAAAATCTCGCTGTCGCTGGTGTCGGTCTCTTCATTCACATAGCGGGTGCGCAGCTCGATTTTTTCGTTGATCGGGTCGCGCAGCGGGATGGTGTAGCCGGCGCCCACGCCCTGACGCACGCTGGAGAGCTCGGTTTCCACCCGCGCGGTGTGGCCGGCGGCGTTGACGCGGCGGTTCTCCACGCCCAGCCGCAGGCGCGGGCCGGTGTCGGTGCTGACGCCGACGCCGGCCAGCAGCGCCCATTCGTTACGCGGGTTGAAGTGGATGCTCACATCGATGGTCCGGCTGTCCGCGTCCGGCTCGCCGCGGTCCAGGCGCACCGCGCTGAAATAGCCGGCGCCCAGGTAGGCCTGCTGGGTGGCGAGCAGTTTGTCGTTGCTGAACGGCTCGCCGCTGTCGAATTGCAGATAGGCGCGGCGCAGCCGTTCGTTGATCTGGTCGTCGCCGGTCAGGGTGATCTCGCCGAAGCGATAGCGCGGGCCGCTGTCCACGTGCAGCACCACCCGCGCTTCACGGCGGTCCCGGTCCACCTCCAGACGGTGGCGGGTGACGCTGCCCTCGGCGTAACCCCGGTTGATCAGTAACTGCTGGAGCGACTGCTTGAGGCGGCTGTAGCGGTCGTGGCGCAACCGCTGCCCCTGTTCCAGGCCGGCGTTGTCGATGGTGCGCTGGAACGCCGGGTCGTCGGCGGCGTCGCCGTTGAGGGTGATGTCCAGGGCGCTGATGCGGGTGGGCTCGCCGGGGTCGACCGTGAGGGTGAGGGCGAAGCAGCGCTCATCATCGGCGTCGCGCCATTGCGGCGTTAACACCGGCTGGTAAAAGCCCAGTGCCTGCAGGGCGGCGCGGCTGTTGTCGCGTACCTGGCGCTGGATCAGGGCTTTCTGGCCGGGGCCGGGGCGGCAGGGGTAACGGCTCAGGTCGATCAGGGTGCGAAGGTTGGCCTCGACGCCTTCCGGCCATTCCCGGTCGCCGGCGGTCTTCAGGGTCAGTTCCGGGGCCGGGTCGGCGCTGACCCGGCCAGGCATCGCCGAGGCCGTGAGGATGGCCAGGACCGCCAGGGTTGCGAGGCTGTAACGGCTGCTCATCGGCGCCCTTGTGATTCCTGGAATAAGACACCGCATTGTGGTCAACCTGGTGCACCGGGGGAAGTGTTTCGCGTAATAACGGTGTTAACGATCGCGCTGGAAGTGGCTCGGGCTGGGGCGCTTTTTCAGCCGGCGCTGCAGGGTGCGGCGGTGGATGCCGAGTGCCTCCGCCGCTCTGGATATATTGCCGTCGTGGGCGTCAAGAACCCGTTGGATGTGCTCCCACTCCAGACGCTGCAGGGACGGCGGCGCTTCGGGGAGATCGCCGGTGTCGGCGGGGTCGCGACCCAGGGCGTCGAGGATTTCGCCGGCGCTGGCCGGTTTGGTGAGGTAGTTGTGGGCCCCGCGCCGGGTCGCGGCCACCGCCGCCGGGATGCTGCCGTAGCCGGTCAGCACCAGCACCCGGCAGTTGGGGAAACGCGCCAGCAGCGGCTGGATCAGATCCAGGCCGTTGTCGTTGCCGAGATTCTGGTCGAGCACCGCCGCGTCCAGGGTGGCGAGCGTGGCCAGCAGCGCGTGCGCCTGTTGCAGATCGGCGGCATGGTGCACCTCGATGCCGTGGCGGGCGAACGCGCGCCGGGTCTGCTCGGCGAGCAGGGCGTCGTCTTCAAGCAGCAGCAGGGATTCAGGCGTCATGCTCGCTCCATTCGATGCGCGCCTGGCTCCACTGGCGCTCGAAACGCAGGGTCAGAGTCGCGCCCAGTGCCGCCAGGGTGCTTTCCACCAGCGCCAGGCCCACGCCCAGGCCCTCTTCCGCGCGGCGTTCCGGGTGGTCGGGGCCGTCGTCGCTCACCTGCAGCAGCCAGCCGCCGCCGGGCAGCGCCGCCAGGCGCACGTCGAGGCGCTCCGCGCCGGCGTCGATGGCGTTGTAACCGAGATTGGCCAGCACCCGGAACCAGGCCGCGCCGTCATTGAAACACTGCCCTTCGGGGCCGCTCACCGACAGGGCCAGCGTCGGGTGCAGGTGGCGCAGATGATCCCGCACCCGTTCCATCAGCGTCCGGTAGGCGGGCCGCTCCGGCAGGCTGTCCGCGTCCGCGTTGCGCAGCCGGGCGGCGACGCGCCGGGCCAGGGCCTCGATTTGCGCCAGATCGTCGCGGGTGCTTTGCGGCAGCCCCGGTTCCCGGGCGGCGTTGTCGGCCAGCATCACCAGGCTGCTGAGCGGCGTGTTCAGTTCGTGGGCCTGATGGGCCAGGGTCGCCGCCACCTGGTAGAGCCGTTCACGGCGGCCGGCCAGTTCCAGCAGCCGGTCGTGCTGACGCTGTTGCTGGCGGGCCAGGCTCTGGATCACCTGGCCCAGGGCGGTCAGCAACAGCGCCAGGGCGACGAAGACCACGCCCATGCCGAGACCGTGGGTGTGGCTCAGCTCCCGGGTCAGGGCGTGCAGGGTGGAATGCGCCGGCGGGGCGCTGTGCCACAGGGTGGCCAGCAGGTATCCACCCAGCGTCACCACCAGCAGCCAGAGCGCGGCGCCGCGCCCCAGGGTCAGCGCGCCGAGCAGCAGCGGCACCAGCAGATAGAACGACAACGGGTTACCGGCGCCGCCCAGTTGCTGCAGCAGGCCGACGAAGATCACCACGTCCAGGGTCAGTTCCAGGGCCAGCAGGCGCTGTTGCCGGCGGGTATTGAGGCTGGCCAGGGCGATCAGGTTGGGCAGCAGCAGCGCCGCCAGCCACAGCAGCGGCTCCAGGCTGGCGGGGGCGCGCGCGATTTGCTGCAGCACCAGCAGGGCCAGCGCCAGGCACAGTACCAGCAGGCTGCGCAGGCCGATCAGCCGGCGGCGCCAGACGCGTTGCAGGGTTGAGTTCATGGGCGCGGATTGTACCCCCGGTGGGCGGGGAACGGCAGGTGGCGTTTTGCCGCGCCGGTCAGTCGGCGCGCCGGGCGCTGCCTTGCAGCAGCTCGGCCATCAGCCCGGGCAGTTTGCGGTGCCGGAAAACCCGCGTGTCGCTGAGGTCGAAGCCGGCGTCGCGCAGGGTATCCGGGGTGGGGCGGGTGAGATGACAGCCGCAGGCCAGATGATGCCAGAGCGGGTCCACCCGTTGTTGCCAGCGAAAGGTGCGTGGCCGGCCGCTGGCGATGTGTTCCAGCAACAGAAGGCGCCCGCCCGGGGCCAGCACCCGATGCATTTCGCGGGCGGCCAGCTCGGGGTCGGGAATGGTGCAGAACACCAGGCAGGCGACCACGGTGTCGAAGTGGCCGTCCGGGTAGGGCAGCCGGCGGGCGTCGCCCTGCAGCAGGTGCAGCGATTGGCGGATGCCGGCCTCCCGGGCATGGCGGCGGGCCAGCGCCAGCATCGCCGCCTCCGGCTCCAGGCCGTGGATCTCGCTGACGGCGTCGCCGTAGAGGGCCAGGTTGGCACCGGTGCCGATGCCCAGCTCAAGCACGCGACCGCGGGCGCCCTGCAGCAGGCGCTGGCGGTCGCGGTAAAGCGNNCGGGTGGCCCAGTCCAGCAGCTTCGGGAACAGANNGTCCTGGTACCAGCGCATGGGGGCTCCTTGNCGTGGCGGCTATTGCCGCTCGGGCAGTACGTAGTCGTCCGGGNTTTCCAGCATGTCGGTGGTCAGGGGNCCGGAGATCACGCTGGTCAGGTTGCGGTCGGTGTGCTTGCTGAAGGTGCGCCGGGCCTTCTCGAACAGCCGGAAGCTGCGGAAGTTGAGCGCGTACAGACGCACNTCGCGCAGCCGCTGGTAAGAGTACATCACATCCAGCGCGTCCATGGAGAANTGCGGCTTGAGCTGCATGGCGGTTTCCAGGTGNCTGATCGCCTCGTTGAGNTCCCGCTTGCGGTTCATGTAGATCAGCGCGTTGGCGTANTCGTAGTGGACGATGGGGATGTCCGGNGCCAGCNTNAGCGCCTCGTCGAAGGANTCCTGGACCGTGGTGGTGCGCGCGCCGTAGGTCATGCGGCCGGTGAACTTGCCCACCCGGCGCATGATGCCGGCGTCCACGCCGGCCAGGAAGGCATGGCCGAGCGGGTGATCGGGCATGATCTCCAGGACCCGTTCCGCGTTGTTCTTGATCTTGCTGATATAGCGGCGGGCGACAATGATCGGCACCGGCGATTCCTCGGCGATACGGGCGATGGCGTAGGCGTAACCGAGGCGCACCACGGCCACCACCGGCTCCATTTCCGGGTCGTCCTCGGCGGGCTCCATCAGGTCGAAGTAGCGCTCGGTGCGGTTGGCCATGTCCTGCAGCATCATGTATTTGACGCTTTGCCGGTCGGCCAGATAGATGGCGTAAAGCAGCTGCGCGAACAGCGCCGGGATCTCGCCGATGGGGCCCAGTTCCAGGCCCAGGCGGCGGGCGGTCTGGAAGTTGCCGGCGAAGAAGTGGCGCCAGACGTTGACGTAGCGGCGTTCCAGCTTCTGGAAGTCGCCGTCGAAATCCTCCAGCCCGTCGCGCAGGAAGGGGTACTTCTCAAACTGCCGGCGCAGGTAGTCCGCGGACGGGTAGGGCATGCGCAGGCCGCGCATCAGATAGTCCCATTTGTCGCGGATTTCGGCGTCGGTGTAGGTGAAGTAGGCGCGGTTGTAGGGGACCTCGTTCCAGGGCTCGATGAAGATACGTTCATCGACCGGGATGTTCTCCATCTCCAGTTCTTCCTGGGTGACCTGCTCTTCCTCGTCGATCAGCAGGGCCGGGTCGATATCCGGGGTGTTCTGTGCCTGAAGTCCCAGGCTGGTCAGGCACAATACGATCAGCAGGGGCCAGCGCCATCCCGCGCGGCCTCGGTGAAGTTCCACTTTCATGACGATGCTCTTCTTTTTTTATCTGGACGTCGCCGGCAGGGCCGGCATGGCTCGGGCAAACCAAAAAGGAAGCCGAACCTTGCCATGGGAAGAGCGTGTCGAACAAGAATTCACCAGCCGGGGGAGCGCGGCTCTACGGTCAGTCAGCCGCCGGCTTTTTCCAGGATCGCCACGAAGGGTTCGCTTTTACCGTGGCCGCGGACGATGTCCAGCAGCGTGCGACCCTGGTCGTCGGTGGCGCGGATATCGCGGTTCTGCGCCTGGAAGAACGCCACGAAGCGCTCGAAGTCCTCCACCCGCAGGGCGCGGTAGGCCTTGAGCAGGACGTGGAAGTCCGGGTTCTCGCCTTCTTCCGGCTGGAAGTCGAGGAACACCTTGATCTGTTCGTCGGTCATCGGCTCGCCGACCACCTTCTTTTTGTCTTTGCGCTCTGCCATTCACCACCTCTGACGTTGTCTGCTTGCGCGGCGCGCTCGGCTCGGCGTCACCGGCCGGGTTTCCAGGGGCGGGGATTATAGGGCTTTACGGCGTCGCGAATAACCCCGGGGGCGGGGAGAGGGCGCGAACAGGGATGGCGGGGACGCTCCGGACCGGCGACCGCGCCGGCCCGGAGGGCGGGACGCGGACTTACTGAGCCATGTCCTTGAGCTTTTTCAGTGGCCGGACCTTGACCACGGTGCGGGCGGGTTTGGCGGCGAAGGTGGTTTCCTGGCCGGTGAACGGGTTGATGCCCTTGCGTGCCTTGGTGGCCGGCTTCTTCTGGGTCACTGCCTTGAACAGACCGGGAAGGGTGAACTGGCCGGCGCCGCGCTTCTTCAGATGACCTTCCATGATATCGGTCAGCTCGTCGAAAACGCTGTTAACGTCTTTCTTGGTGAGGCCGGTGGTATCGCTGATCTGAGCGATGATTTGGGATTTGGTCATCGGATCGGCGATTGCCTTCACCCGACGCGTGGTGGTTGCCGTGGCGGCCTTCTTTGCCGCTTTTTTCTTTGCAGCCATAGGATTGCTTACCCCTTTTGTTGGTGACTTCCTGGAATAAAGAAACTGCGTGTCCCTGTCAGGGCACCCCTGTACTGCGGCCTCAGAGGCACGACTGATACAGTGCGCATCCAGTTATATGCCATGGATATGCCCGGTACAAGGCGTGTAGCCCCTATTTTTTGTGTGTTTCGGCACCGAATCGACGTTCTCGGCGGTCAGGCCGGCAAGGGTTAGCAGGCCCAACCCCGAATCGCTATACTAGGCCGCCTTTTCAGCCACCCAGGCCGTCCCGACGGCGGCTTCATCGGATTCAGGAACGGACAGAACACATGCGAAGCCATTATTGCGGTGATTTGCGAGCCTCCCACGACGGGGAAACAGTGCGGTTGTGCGGTTGGGTTCACCGCCGCCGCGACCACGGCGGGGTGATCTTCCTCGACCTGCGCGACCGCACCGGCCTGGTGCAGGTGGTGTTCGACCCGGACACCGAGGAGGCCTTTGCCCTGGCCGACAAGGTACGCGGCGAATACGTGCTGCAGCTTGAGGGCCGGGTGCGCCTGCGCGACGAGTCGGTGCGCAACCCGCGCATGGACACCGGCGACATCGAGGTGTTGGGCCTGTCGCTGACCATCCTCAACGAAGCCCAGACGCCGCCGTTCGAGCTGGACGAGTACTCCGCCGCCGGCGAGGAAGTGCGGCTCAAGTACCGCTACCTGGACCTGCGCCGTCCGGAAGCCCTGAAGCGCTTCCAGTTCCGCTCGCGGCTCACCCACGCGGTGCGCGCCCACCTGGAAGGCCAGGGGTTCATGGATGTGGAAACGCCGATCCTGACCCGCGCCACCCCGGAGGGCGCCCGTGACTATCTGGTGCCCAGCCGCACCCACCCGGGCAGTTTCTTCGCTCTGCCGCAGTCGCCGCAGCTGTTCAAGCAGCTGCTGATGGTGGCCGGCTTCGACCGCTACTATCAGATTGCCAAGTGTTTCCGCGACGAGGACCTGCGCGCCGACCGTCAGCCGGAATTCACCCAGATTGACCTGGAGGCGTCCTTCGTGGAGGAGGACGACATCATGGCGATCACCGAGTCGATGGTGAAAAGCGTGTTCAAGGATATGCTCGACGTGGACCTGCCCGCCTTCCCGCGCATGACCTATGAAGAGGCCATGCGCCGCTACGGCTCCGACAAGCCGGACCTGCGCGTGCCGCTGGAGCTGATCGACATCGCCGATCTGATGGACGGCGTGGAGTTCAAGGTGTTCGCCGGCCCGGCCAAGGACCCGAAAGGCCGCGTGGTGGCCATGAAGGTGCCCGGCGGCGGCGACCTGTCGCGCAAGGAGATCGACGAGTACACCAAGTTCGTGGGCATCTACGGCGCCAAGGGCCTGGCCTATATCAAGGTCAACGACCTGGACGCCGGTGCCGAGGGGCTGCAGTCGCCGATCCTCAAGTTCCTCACCGAGGACGCCATCCAGGGCATCCTCAAGCGCACCGAGGCGGCCACCGGCGACCTGATCTTCTTCGGCGCCGACAAGGCCAAGGTGGTCAACGAGGCGATCGGCGCGCTGCGCGTCAAGGTGGGCCACGAGCGCGGCCTGGCGAAAGGCGACTGGGCGCCGCTGTGGGTGGTGGACTTCCCCATGTTCGAGGAAGAGGACGGCCGCTACTACGCGCTGCACCATCCGTTCACCATGCCCAAGTGCAACCCGGAAGAGCTCAAGAGCAACCCGGAAGGCGCCCTGTCCCGGGCCTACGACATGGTGCTCAACGGCACCGAACTGGGCGGCGGCTCGATCCGTATTCACCGCCCGGACATGCAGCGCAGCGTGTTCGAGGCGCTGGGCATCAGCGACCAGGAGGCGGACGAGAAATTCGGCTTCCTGCTGGACGGCCTCAAGTACGGCGCGCCGCCGCACGGCGGCCTGGCGTTCGGTCTCGACCGGATGGTGATGCTGATGACCGGCGGCGATTCCATCCGCGATGTGATCGCCTTCCCGAAAACCCAGACCGCCGCCTGCCTGATGACCAACGCGCCGTCGCCGGTGGATAATCAGCAGCTGCGCGAAGTGGGCGTGGCGGTACGCAAAGAAGAGCAATGAGATAACGCGGACAGGTTAGGAGACACCATGGCGGGTCACAGTAAATGGGCCAATATTAAGCACCGCAAGGCGGCCCAGGATGCCAAGCGGGGCAAGATCTTCACCAAGCTGATTCGTGAAATCACCGTGGCGGCCCGCATGGGCGGCCCGGAGATCGCCGACAACCCGCGCCTGCGCGCCGCCGTCGACAAGGCGCTCAGCAACAACATGACCAAGGACACCATCGACCGGGCGATCAAGCGCGGCGCCGGCGATGACGACGGCGCCAACATGGAGGAGATCACCTACGAGGGTTACGGTAAGAACGGCGTGGCGGTGCTGGTGGAAACCATGACCGACAACGTCAACCGCACCGTGTCCGAGGTGCGCCATGCCTTCTCCAAGTTCGGCGGCAACCTGGGCACCAGCGGCTCGGTGGCGTTTCTGTTCACCAAGCGCGGCGAGATCTTCTTCGAGCCGGGCGTGGAAGAAGAGAAGCTGATGGAAGCGGCCCTGGAGGCCGGCGCCGAGGACGTGGAAGAGAACGAGGACGGCAGCTTCCTGGTGATCACCCGCCCGGACAAGAGCTTCGGCGAAGTGGTCGACGGGCTCAAGGAAGCCGGGCTGGAACCGGCCGACGCGGAAGTGACCATGAGCCCCTCCACGGAGGCGGAGATCGACGCCGAGACCGCCGAGACGGTGGGCAAGATGATCGACCTGCTGGAAGATCTCGACGACGTGCAGAACGTCTACACCAACGCCCGGTGGCCGGAAGAATAACAGCGCGCCCATACTGGACATATGAACAGGAGGCAGGTTAGATGTAACCTGCCTTTTTTTGTAGGAGCGGGCCAAGCCCGCGCGACGGCCGTTATGACCATTCTATTGGGGATCGATCCGGGCTCCCGCCACACCGGTTACGGCGTCATTGAGCAGGTCGGCAATCGCAGCCGGGCCCTGGCGTTCGGCACCATCAGCACCAGCGGCGCCGAGATGGCGCCCNGGCTGGGNACCATNTTCGCCGGTCTNTGCGANGTNATGAGCGCCCACANGCCGGAGGAAGTGAGCATCGANAAGGTGTTCATGGCCCGCAACCCGGATTCCGCCCTCAAACTCGGCCAGGCGCGCGGCGCCGCGCTCACCGCCGTGGTGCAGAGCGGCGTGCCGGTGTTCGAGTATTCCGCCCGTCAGGTCAAGCAGGCGGTGGTGGGGCGCGGCGGCGCCGAAAAAGTGCAGGTGGCGGAGATGGTCAAACACCTGCTGGGGCTGGAAAAGCGGCCCCAGGAAGACGCCGCCGATGCGCTGGCGATCGCCCTCTGTCATGCTCACACCCGTGTTTCCCTGGCGCGCATGGGCGGCGCCACCTCGGTACGAAGAAGACGGATACGATGATCGGACAATTACGAGGCACCCTGTTGGAAAAGCAGCCGCCGCGGCTGCTGGTGGACGTGGCCGGCGTCGGCTATGAAGTGGAAGCGCCGATGACGGTGTTCTACGACCTGCCGGAAAGCGGCGCCGAGCTGACGCTCTATACCCATTTCGTGGTCCGCGAGGACGCCCAGCTGCTGTACGGCTTCACCGGCCGCTACGAGCGCGAGCTGTTCCGCAGCCTGATCAAGGTGAACGGCGTGGGGCCGAAAATGGCGCTGGCGATCCTCTCCGGCATCGAGGCCGACCGGCTGGCCGCCTGCATCCGCGACCAGGACACCACTTCGCTGGTGAAGGTGCCGGGCATCGGCAAGAAAACCGCCGAGCGGCTGGTGATCGAGATGTCCGACCGGCTCGACAAGCTGGAAGGCGCGCCGGCCGCGCGGCCCGGGCCGCGGCCCCTGGACGGCCCGCCGGACGGCCGCGCCGACGCCATCGCCGCGCTGGAATCGCTCGGCTACCGTAATAAGGAAGCCGCCGCCGCCGTGGGCCGCGCCGCTGAAGAGGCCGGCGCCGACCCCAGCAGTGAAGAGCTGATTCGCCGTGCCCTGCGAACTCTGGCAAGGTAAAACGCCATGGACAATGATCGTTTGATCACCCCGCTTCCTTCCGACGCCGGCGAAGCGCAGCAGGACCGGGCCATCCGCCCGGCCAGCCTGGCCGACTACAACGGCCAGCCGAAAGTGCGCGAACGGCTGGAAATCTTCATCGACGCCGCCCGTGGCCGCGACGAGGCGCTCGATCACACCCTGATTTTCGGCCCGCCGGGGCTCGGCAAGACCACTCTGGCGCACATCATCGCCCGGGAAATGGGCTCACAGCTGAAATCCACTTCCGGGCCGGTGCTGGAAAAGGCCGGCGATCTGGCCGCCATCCTCACCAACCTGGAGGAGGGCGATGTGCTGTTCGTGGACGAGATCCACCGCCTTTCCCCGGTGGTCGAGGAGATTCTCTATCCGGCCATGGAGGACTACCAGCTCGACATCATGATCGGCGAAGGGCCGGCGGCGCGCTCCATCAAGCTGGATCTGCCGCCCTTCACCCTGGTTGGCGCCACCACCCGCGCCGGCCTGCTCACCGCGCCCCTGCGTGACCGCTTCGGTATCGTGCAGCGGCTGGAGTTTTATAACGTCGACGATTTGGCGCGCATCGTAGCGCGATCCTGCGAGATCCTCGCGATCCCGGGCGATGAAGAGGGCGCCCGGGAAGTGGCCCGCCGCGCCCGCGGCACGCCACGCATTGCCAACCGGCTGCTGCGCCGGGTGCGCGATTACGCCCAGGTGAAAGGCGACGGCCGGCTCACCGGCGCGGTGGCGCAGAGCGCCCTGGACATGCTGGAGGTGGACAGCCTGGGCCTGGACGGCACCGACCGCCGTCTGCTCAACATGATGATGCACAAATTCGACGGCGGGCCGGTGGGGCTGGATTCCCTGGCGGCCGCGCTCAACGAGGACGCCGGCACCCTGGAAGAGGTGGTCGAGCCCTACCTGATTCAGCAGGGCTTCATTCAGCGCACCCCCCGGGGACGCCAGGTGACCAACCACGCCTGGCGCCATTTCGGCCTGGTCAAGCCCGTGCGGGACGGGGATTTGTTTAATGAGTGAAAAATTTTCTCAAGGTTCGGAATTTGTCCTACCGGTTCGCGTCTACATCGAAGACACTGACGCCGGTGGCATCGTCTACTACGTGAACTACCTGAAGTTCATGGAGCGGGCGCGCACTGAGTACATGCGGTCGCTGGGCTACCAGCACTATGCGCTGGCCGAGGAAAACTTCCAGTTCGTGGTGCATTCCGCCCAGATCAACTACCGCAAACCCGGCCGGATCGACGACGATTTGCGGGTCAGTGCCCGACTGGTGGCGCTTAAACGTGCCACCCTGGTGTTCGCGCAGCGTGTCACCCGTGACCAGGAAGTGTTGTGCGAAGCTACTATCAAGGTGGCCTGTGTCAGCGCCGACGGCATCAAGCCGGTGGCTTTGCCCGGGCCGCTCCACGACAAGTTCAAGGCTGAATTCGAGGAGTTGGGGTAAATGGAAGACGCTTCGTCCAGCATGTCGATCCTTTCGCTGGTCACCAACGCCGGGCCGGTGGTCCAGTTGGTGATGCTGGTTCTGCTGCTGGCATCGATGATTTCCTGGTACATGATCGTTTCCCGCTTTCGGGTACTGGGCCGCGCGCGGCGCGCCGATCATGCCTTCGAGGAGAAATTCTGGTCCGGCGAGGACCTCTCCAGTCTCTATAACCAGGTGCGCAAGAAGCCCAACCCGGATTCCGCCAGCGAGGCGATTTTCCGCGCCGGTTTCCAGGAGTTCGTGCGGCTGTCCAAGAGCACGCGCGGCTCCGAAGCGATCATGGAAGGCGCCCAGCGCGCCATGCGCGTGGCCCTGCAGCGCGAGGAATCCCGCCTCACCAAGCATCTGCCGTTCCTGGCCACGGTGGGCTCCACCAGCCCCTATATCGGCCTGTTCGGTACCGTCTGGGGCATCATGAATTCGTTCCGCGCCCTGGCCAACGTGACCCAGGCGACGCTGAGCGTGGTGGCGCCGGGTATCGCCGAAGCGCTGGTGGCCACCGCCATGGGCCTGTTCGCGGCGATCCCCGCGGTGATGGCCTACAACCGCTACGCGTCCTTGTCCGAATCCCTGGTGGGCGATTGTGAACTGTTCGCCGAGGAGTTCTCCTCGGTGCTGCACCGCCAGGCCCACGGACGCGACGCATGAGCCGAGGGAGTGCGTCCATGAGTGCGATCCGCGGCCGCCGTTTGCGCAAGAAGCCGATGGCCGACATCAACGTGGTGCCCTACATCGACGTCATGCTGGTGCTGCTGGTGATNTTCATGGCCACCGCGCCGATGATGACCCAGGGCGTGTCCGTGGACCTGCCGCAGACCGACAGCGCGGCNATCACCAACAACGACGAGCCGGTGATGATCACGGTGCGCCCGGACGGCAGCTACTACATNAACGTGGGCGGCGACGGCCAGTCGTCGGCGAGCCTGGAAACGGTGAAAGGCCATGTGCTCACGATCCGGAAACAAAAACCGGAGACCCTGTTCCTGGTGGAAGGTGACCAGAACGTGCCCTACGGCAAAGTGGTGGTCCTGATGTCCGAACTGCAGCAGGCCGGCGTCACCAACCTGGGGCTGGTTACGGAGCCGCCGGGGCGTTCATGAGCGATCGTGGCGTTGCGGTCGGGTTTTCCGCGTTTCTGCATCTGCTGGTGCTGGGGCTGATGGTGTTTACCTGGTCCTCGGAGCCGGAGCTGCGGCGGCCGCCGGAAATCCCGCCCCACGTGATGGCCACGGTGATGGAAGAGACGCGCCGCGCGCCGGAGGCCAACACCGCGCCGGCCCGCGAGGAAAAGGATCAGAAGCAGGCCCNGGAGGAGGCGCCGAAGCCGGAGCCCAAGCCCGAGCCGGAACCCAAGCCTGAGCCGAAGCCGGAGCCGAAGCCGGAGCCCAAACCGGAACCGAAGCCCAAGCCTGAGCCGAAGCCGGAACCCAAACCCGAGCCGAAACCCGAACCCAAACCCGAGCCGAAACCCGAGCCCGAACCGGAACCTAAGCCCGAGCCCAAGCCGGAACCGAAAAAGGCGCCGGCCCCGGAATTCGAGCAGCAGAGCCTGGAAGAGTTGATGGCCGAGGAAGAGCTGGAGATGGCGCGCAAGGAGCGCGAAAAAGTCGCCGAGAAGCCCGGCAGCGGCGCCTCCGACAGTGACGTTGAGGAAGAGACGGCCAGTTACTCGGACGCCATCCGCAACGCTATTTCGCAGCGCTGGCGTATTCCGGGCAACTACCGGAACCGCAACGATCTGAGCGTGCGCGTGCGTCTCCGGGTGATTCCGGGAGGTGAAGTGGTCAGTGTCGAGGTGGACAAGTCCAGTGGCTACCCGAATTTCGATGAGTCGCTGGTCAACGCGGTCGAACTGGCCAGCCCGCTACCGGTGCCGGACGGCAAGCTGTTCGAGCAATTCCGGACCTTTGTAATCGTATTCAGCCCCACGGATGTTAAATGATGCGAGTTTTAGCCTTTCCCTTCATCGTCGCGATGCTCTCGCTGCTGGCGGTCAACGCCCGCGCCGAGCTGCTGATTCAGATCACCGAAGGCCGCACGGACGCGGTGCCGATCTCGGTGGTGCCGTTCGCCGGCGCCGGCGACGCACCGGAGAACGTGTCCGACATCGTGCGTGCCGACCTGCACCGCAGCGGTCAGTTCAAAACCCTGTCGCCCAAGGACATGCTGAGCCGGCCCACCAGCAAGGAAGGCCTGTCCTACCGGGACTTCCGGGTGCTCAATCAGGAGTACGTGGTGATCGGCAAGCTCAAGGCCACCGGTACCGGCTCCTATGAGGTGAGCTACGCGCTGCACGACGTGGCCCGCGGCAAGGAACTGATCTCCGAAACCTACCGGCCGCCGGAGTCGCAATTGCGCGACGTGGCTCACGCCATTTCCGACCGCATCTACGAGCAGCTCACCGGCATTCCCGGGGCGTTCTCCACCAAGATTCTCTACGTTACCCACAACCGTGGTGCCGAGCGGCCCTACCAGCTGCAGTACGCGGACGCCGACGGCGCCCGGGTGAAGACCATCCTGCGCAGCCGCGAGCCGATCATGAGCCCGTCCTGGTCGCCGGATGGCACTAAGATTGCTTATGTTTCCTTCGAGAAGAACGGGCTGCCCAAGATCTATGTGCACAATCTGAGCAGCGCCGAGCGGCGGGTGGTGGCCCAGTTCAAGGGCATCAACGGCGCCCCCTCCTGGTCACCGGACGGCCAGAAGCTGGCGCTGACCCTGTCCAAGGGCGGCAACCCGGACATTTACAGCCTGGACCTCAACAATGGGGATCTGGAGCAGCTGACCGATCATTACGGCATCGACACCGAGCCGCGCTGGATGCCCGATGGCGACCATCTGGTGTTCACCTCCAGTCGCTCCGGCGGGCCGCAGATCTACCAGCTGAACGTGGACGACAAATCGGTGCGCCGGGTGTCGTTCGAAGGGGCTTACAACGCCCGCCCGGAGGTTACCCCGGACGGTCGGTATCTGGTTTATGTACACCGGCGTAACGGCAGTTTCAACGTCGGTGTGCAGGACCTCCAGCGCGGGACATTCGATATTGTGACACAGACCAATATGGATGAATCGCCCAGTGTTGCGCCCAATGGAAGTATGATAATTTACGGGACGCAACACCGGGGTACAGGGGTCCTGCAAGCCGTCTCCATCGATGGGAGAGTGAAAGTAGAGCTCCCGTCGAAGGAAGGGGAAGTCAGGGAACCGGCCTGGTCGCCGTTCCTCTGAACGGATCTCAGAGTTCCAATNCAGGACATCAATAGGAGTTTTTNGTATGCGTTCATTCATTAACCCGCTTTTCGCCGTGCTTCTGGCCGGCTTGCTGGCTGCGTGTTCCAGTACTCCCACCGAGGAGGACACCTCCGCGACCGATACTCAACCGACCGACAGCCAGAGCAGCCCGGCNGAGCCCGTCGAGCGTCCCGCGCCGTCCAAGCCGGACACCAGCAGCATNCCGGTGACCGCGGANAACTTCCACAANCNCCCGTCCAACTACGACGGCACCACCGACACCAAAGTGATTTACTTCGCTTTCGACAGCAACACCGTGCCGGCGGCCGCCTTCGANACCCTGCGCGCCCACGCCAGCTACCTGAAAGACAACCCGAATGCCAAGGTGCGTCTGGAAGGTCACGCCGACGAGCGTGGCACCCGTGAGTACAACGTNGCTCTGTCCGAGCGTCGTTCCGAAGCGGTCCAGAAGTTCCTGCGCGTGCAGGGCGTGAGCTCTTCCCAGGTGGAAACCGTCGCCTACGGCGAAGAGAAGCCGGCCGCTTTTGGCCACAGCGAAATGGACTGGGCGAAGAACCGTCGCGTAGTTCTTAACTACACCGCCGGCCGTCCGTAAGCCATGCGGTCCAAGCAGGTAATCAAGCGCTTTTTACTGGCTATCCTGCTTGGCGGGCCGGTGCTCGGTGCCCAGGCACAGAGCACCGGCCCCCTGGTCGTCGAGGAGCGTGGCTCCGGCGGCGACCGGGCCTCGTCGTCCGCCACCGGCAACGGTGGCGGCGAAGAGGGCATCTACCTGCTGATGCAGGAAATGGAGCAGTACCAGAAGCAAGTTCAGAATTTACAGGGTCAGGTGGAAGAGCTTCGCCATGAGCTGAACCAGCTCAAAGGCGCGGAGCGGGAACGCTACCTGGACCTGGACACCCGGATTAACGCGCTGGTCGAACAAGTGAACAGCGCCCCCAAGACCGACGCCGAAGCCGGCGACGACGGCGGCAACAGCGACACGCCCGCCGACCCGGAAGCGGACCGCGAGGCCTATTCCGCCGCCCGCGGCAAGCTGCTCGAGCGCGATTTCGACGCCGCGGCCACCGCCTTCGAGGATTACCTGAAGGACTTCCCCCAGGGGCAGTTCCGGGCCCACGCCCACTTCTGGCTGGGCGAGGTCTACACCAACCAGAAAAGCCCGCAGCTGGACAAAGCCCGCAAGCAGTTCCAGACCGTGGTGGACGACTACCCGAACCACAGCCGCGCCCCCACCAGCCTGTACAAACTGGCCAGCCTCCAGGCCCAGGCCGGCAACACCGGCGAAGCGGAAGTCTCCCTGCACAAGCTGATCAAGCAGTTCCCCGACGCCTCCGAGGCGGAAATGGCCAAGAGCATGCTCAAGCAGCTCAACGGCGATTAATTCTAGGAGCGGGCTTGTGGGAGCGGGCCCAGCCCGCGAAAGGGAGCAAAGCTCCCGGCAGGATCCCAGAGACCAAAGAAAGCGGGGGGCGGACCCGGCCGCAGCAAGGTGTTAGAATCCGCGCCATCTTGAGCCCCTCAGCGTTTAGAGCGTCCACCGTGGAACTGCGCATTACCGAAATCTTCCATTCCCTGCAGGGGGAATCCCGCAGCGTGGGCGTGCCCACCGTATTCGTGCGCCTCACCGGCTGCCCGCAGCGCTGTGTCTGGTGCGACACCGAGTACGCCTTCCAGGGCGGTGAAAAACGGTCCCTGGACGCGATTCTCGAGCAGGTGGACGGCTTCTCCGCGCGCTACGTCACGGTGACCGGCGGGGAACCGCTGGCCCAGCCCAACTGCCTGCCGCTGCTCACCGAACTGTGCGACCGGGGCTACCAGGTGAGCCTGGAAACCGGCGGCGCCATGGACATCGCCGATGTGGACGAGCGCGTCTCGGTGGTCATGGACCTCAAGGCGCCGGGCTCCGGCGAACAGCACAACAACCGCCTCGAGAACATCCCCCACCTGCGCCCGCACCACCAGGTGAAGTTCGTGCTCGCCGACCGCCGCGACTACGACTGGGCCCGCTTTATGCTGGACCAGCACAACCTGACGGGGCGGGTCTCCGAGGTGCTGTTCTCACCGGTGCACGGGCAGCTGCCCCCCGGCGAACTGGCCGACTGGATCCTCGCCGACCGCCTGCCGGTGCGCTTCCAGCTGCAACTGCACAAACTGCTCTGGAACGACGCCCGCGGGCGTTGATCCGGCCCCCATCAACCCGAGGTAAACAGGAGACACCATGGAAACCGCGGTGGTACTGCTCTCCGGCGGACTCGATTCCGCCACCTGCCTGGCGATGGCCCGCGCCGAAGGGTTCCGGTGCCACACCATCGCCTTCGATTACGGCCAGCGCACCCGCTCCGAGCTGCAAGCGGCGGAGCGCGTCTCCGCCGCCCTGGGCGCCGACTCACACCGGGTGATAGAGCTCGGCATGGGCGGCATCGGCGGCTCCGCGCTCACTGACCACGCCATCGATGTGCCCGAGAACGGCGGCGAGGGCATCCCGGTCACCTATGTGCCGGCCCGCAACACCGTCTTCCTGTCCCTGGCCCTGGGCCTGGCGGAAGTGGTCGGCGCCGACGCCATCTTTATCGGCGTCAACGCCGTGGACTACTCCGGCTACCCGGACTGCCGCCCGGAATTCATCGACGCCTTCCAGCACCTCGCCGGGCTCGCCACCAAGGCGGGCGTGGAAGGGCACCCGGTGCGCATCAGCACGCCCCTGATGGCGCTCTCCAAGGCGGAGATCATCCGCCGGGGCACCGAGCTGGGCCTGGATTACAGCCTCACCGTGTCCTGCTACCAGGCCGACGCCGAAGGCCGCGCCTGCGGCCGCTGCGACAGCTGCCGGCTGCGCCGCGAGGGCTTTGAACAGGCTTTGATCAAAGATCCCACGATCTACCAGTCTTAACGAAAAAAATGGCCCTCAGGCCTTGTCACGGCGAAATAAATCCGTATTATTTGCGCCTCATTCGGCGGGTCGTTAGCTCAGTTGGTAGAGCAGTTGGCTTTTAACCAATTGGTCGCTGGTTCGAATCCAGCACGACCCACCACTATTCCGAAAAGGGGCTGCCAAAAGGCAGCCCCTTTTTTTTGTTGTCGCTTTCTCAGCCCGCTCCCACAAGCCCGCCATCACCTGCCCGCTGCCCCGCCGTGGTGCCGCCGCTGTCCGCGCACCAATCGGTGGCATGCTTGATGCATAAGTCCGGTTATCTCCCCAATCAACCGGCGACCCTATGCTCAGTCTTGAAGAGGCCCGCGATCGTCTGCTTGCCGCCGTTCGCTCCGTGACGGAGCGCGAGACGGTGCCGCTGCGGGACGGGCTGGACCGGATTCTCGCCGAAGACCTGCTCGCCGCCCGCGCGGTGCCGCCGGCGGACAATTCCGCCATGGACGGCTACGCGCTGCGCTGCGCCGACTGGCCGGCGGAAGGCGGCCTGGCGCTGGCCGGCACCGCCACGGCGGGGGCGCCCTTCAAGGGGG
>FUFK010041349.1_pt1 | contig 29064 bp, 18 predicted proteins | sample 1021851 | NCBI WGS metagenome assembly FUFK01 (sample SAMEA51879418, study PRJEB19060) | metagenome
CGGAGATAATCCAGATACAGATACGGGTGAAGATTGGGNGTATAGATGGATTAGAATTGGAGCCTCAACCTTCTGCGATGGAGGAAAAATTACACTAGAAGAATCCTCTACAGTCTCGTCTTCTATTGGTCCTGATACATCATTTAATGACTTAATGCACTGGATTGAGGATGCAGAAACATCGATTCATCTACATGTCTACCAATTTATGAGCCCAGACCTCACTACTGCATTACTGGAAGCAATAAATCGAGGTGTTTCTGTCACAATTTTACTTGAAGAAGGTATACTCGATGGAAGTAGTACGAAAAATAACCAAAGAGGTCATGCACAAACTCTCCATGATGCTGGTGCAACCGTTCTTTGGATGGAAGATCCAAGTTTGATTAGTTCTCCGTATACCTACATTCACAGCAAGGTTGCTATTAGGGATACGGAAAGTGTATGGATTTCATCAGGCAACTGGAAGGATACAAGCCTACCACCAGATGGAATAGGTAATCGAGAGTGGTCGGTTATTGTCAATTCAATTTCCTTTGCTGAGCTAGTTATGTCTCGTCTTTCTTGGGACGAAAATGAGAATCACCTACACATATCACCACACTCATCGAATCATTCACCAACATCCGATTGGGTAATGGACGAAACCAGTGGGGTCTCGTTACAAGCACCTACTACCCAACCATATTCTGGTCCTTTGGAAATGCAATTGATGACGTGCCCCGACGATTGTGTCGATGGAATTATCGAAATGATTGACGCCGCGGATTCAACAATTGAACTTTCTTTACAATACTTAGACTTAGATTGGTATTGGGGATTCGGTGATAATCCAATCATTGAAGCAATTTACCAAGCGGCCCAAAGAGGAGTACAAGTCCGCTTACTATTGAATGGGTTTTATGCTGACAGTGATGATGAAATTAGAGATGCAGTTAACCTGTTCAATACAAATTGGAATGCAACAGAGGGATTGGATACCACAGCACGACTAATGGCATATTCTGACTCGATTACAAAATTGCACAATAAGGGTGCAATAATCGATGGTGAGAGTGTCTTTGTCGGAAGTATGAATTGGGGCTCAAACGCGGCATTGAGAAATAGAGAAATGAGTGTATTAATTCATGATCAATCACTAACTTCAGATTATCTACAATCATTCAACGAAGATTGGCATCGACTTGACGCAACTACAGACTCAGATGGAGACCTACTTCCGGATATGTGGGAGATTCAATACGGTTTGAATCGGCATTCCGCAGCCGTGCTTGGAACTGCTCTAAGTGAACAATCACTGGATTTAGATGAAGATGGATTGAACAATCTAAACGAATACCTTTGGGGAGGAAATCCAAATGATAACGACACTGATGATGACTGTATTCTAGATGGACAAGAAGCTGAATTTGCTCAATCATTAGGAAGGTCGCCAATAGTGGCCATGAATTCCAGCGATGTAGATGGTAATGGGATTCTAGATGGAATACAATTTGGCTGTGATGAAGAAGAAATAATCGATAGTAACAACGGTCAAACAAACAATACCAACGGCAATGATGGGGAAAATGATGACGAAGGTAATGGAGGGTGGCTAGAGAATAATGTTCGAGACGACCCACTCTCTACCCCGGGAGCAAAATTCTTGTTAGCACTGACAATAATTGCAGCGACTTCTTTGGTTGGTGCTGGATTAACTATGGTAAGGAGACCGAGAATAAAAACCGATTCTCGACTAATCGATGATTCCGGATATAGATTCGATGATGCTGATGCTGAACAAGCTATTCTCAAAGGTACAAGATTCGATGAGGAATCCGAAGACACAAGGGATTGGACCGAAGGTAGAGATGACGGAGTTCACGGTCAGATTGTTTTAGATGGCTTTGGCTTCGATAAACTTGACCGGAATCAAGTCCAGTTCCTCTTAGACAAGGGAATGAGTATCGAAGAATTGCGCGATGAATACGGCGAGGATGAGGCATGAGNGCTTCAATCGCTGATATTGTAAATGGAGTCGTCGATGGTTCACTTGGTGATGAGCAAGTCATCGATTGGTTGCTAAGTATATTCGAAAACGGACTCGATGAGAAATCAACTATCACACTAACCGAATTAATGAGAGATTCGGGGCAAGTTCTGACTTGGCCGAAAGAGTGGAGACATCTCGTTGTTGACAAACACTCAACAGGTGGAGTGGGCGATAAGGTCTCAATTGTTCTAGCTCCTGCCCTTGCCGCTTGTGGACTCAAAGTGCCGATGATATCTGGGCGAGGTTTAGGGCACACTGGAGGCACTTTGGATAAACTCGAAAGCATTCCAGGTTTTCGAGTAGACCTATCCATAGATGAAATGCAAAAACAAGTTGAAAGAATCGGATTAGCAATGGTTGGTCAAACGGATTCACTGGTCCCTGCTGATAGAAGGATGTACGCCTTACGCGACGTAACTGGTACTGTTGCATCTATTCCCTTAATCACTTCATCAATTGTTTCGAAAAANGCTGCAGAGGGGCTTTCTGCGCTGGTTCTAGACGTGAAACATGGGAGGGCCGCATTCATGGAGGAAAGAGAACAAGCCGAAGCATTGGCCCAATCGATGGCAGATGCTGCCAATGGCATGGGAATTACAACTTCTGTCGTCCTTTCAACCATGGATCAACCACTAGGTTGCGCGGTAGGAAATGCACTAGAAATTGTTGAATCTGTTGAAACACTATGTGGACGTGGTCCACATGATCTAGAAGAATTGGTATGTGTACAGGCAGGAATTCTGTTAGCTGCATCTGGAATTGTTGAAGATATGGAAGAGGGTGCTTTGATGATTCATAATTCCTTGAACGATGGTACCGCCTTTGCAAAATTCCTAGATATGGTAGAATTTCAAGGTGGAAATAGGGGTGATTTTGCAAGCGACCATTCTATGCTAAGTTCGCTTGGATTACTCGATAGAAATTTACTCTCGACGGAGATTTATGTTGAGGGAAATGGATGGATTAACGATATCGATGCAATGTCGATTGCACTCGCCTGTTCAGAATTAGGCTCCGGTAGAAAAACTCTTACAGATACTGTAGACCATGCAGTAGGGGCGATTATTGAAGCTCAAGTTGGTGATGAAATCGAGACTGGTGAGCCATTGATTGTAATTTATCATCGAAATGAATTGCCAGATGGCTTTTCCGAATCAATTTCTTCTGCTTTTTCGGTTTCACCCGAATCAGTAAGTGTTGAAACTAGAATAACTCAGATTATTGGGTGAGTGCATGAGGTTGGGCTACATCGACCAAATGAAAGCGATTGCAATTCTCTTCATGGTCGAGGTTCATACAGCAGCAATATTGCCGCCCGAAGGAATCACTGTCGGGCATCCGGCAGCATTCGTAGCTGCTGCATTTGGAGGTATGGCGGCTCCACTATTCGTTACAGTATCAGGCTGGGGAATGCATCGAGGAGCAAAGAAAAGATTTGCCGGGGGATTAAACTCACCCGCTTGGATTAATTGGGTTCTACCAAGGGTAGTAATCCTAACCGCTTGCCAATTCCTTGTCAATTTTCTACTTGCTATTGAACGAGGTGGAAGATTCGAATGGCAAACCCCGGGTGTTCTAACCTTAATTGCAATCGCTGCTATTTTTGCCCCACTTATTTCTCGTCTCACCAGCAAACAATTAGTTGGTATTTTCTCGCTGCTTGCACTGACTCCACTTCTTCTGGGAGAATACAACGGTGCTGAACTTTCTTGGTCTTCAAGAGTTGATTCGCAAGGGTTTGAGGAATGGGTTCATCGATTGTTAGTAAATGGTACATATCCTGTTCTCCCTTGGCTGGCATTTTCGATTCTAGGTGCAATAATTGCAGAATCTGATACTGATATTGAAACTAGGAAGAACATCATGACAATGGGCGGGATCATATTTTTGGTTAGTATTGCTTTGTCATTTTCTTCTAATAAGCCCTGGGCTCTAACCGAAGGAGATGCTATTTTGACGTTCTTTCCAGCAACAACATTCTTTATTTTCGTAACAGCAATGTTTGTACTTATTGCAAATGAATTACTGCTCAAGAATTCCAATAACGAGCGAATCAATCTGAGTTTTCTAGAAGCCTCTGGGAGACTGACTTTGACAATCTATGTCCTACACTTTGCAATTCTTGGAATCGCTGCAGAATACATGATGGATCAACCACGTCTCTCAGTTGCAGAGGCCTTAGCGGTGACATTTGCACATACATTAATCTGGATTCCAATAGCTAATTTACATCAGCGCTATTGTCCTAAAGTAAGTCTCGAAGAGTTACTAAGAAGAGTTAGTAATTGATTTTCAATTACTCGATGTTGTCCAATTTACAGGCCCGAACCATGTGTCTCCATTTTCATTCGAAGCCTTGACTCTGGCGTAGTACGTCGAATTACTGGATAAGCCTGTAATTTCGTAATCTGACCAACCAACTGCTGAGTCTCCTAAGGATGCACTATTGGCCCAAACCCAAGATTGGTTACCCATGTCCATTAATCCATAGTAGATTGTCAGGGAAGTATTTGTTCCATTATCATAAGTTTCCCAACTGAATGTTGAACTGCTGGATGTGGTATTATTTACGCCCAAGTTTCGAAGTATCGCTTGATAGGTGAAATATTCTCCTCGTAACGGATCATCTACCCAGATTGGTAAATGGGTAAGCGAATCGTGTGTATTCTGTGTAAGTGGGAATCCCCACGCAGCATGATAAGGAGCTAAATTGTACCCTGTTGCGTTCGAAAGATGCAAAACCCAGGCATTGAATTCCTCATCACCAGTTATTGGAACCTCAGCCGCAGGTAATGTGTAGTATACTGTCAAGGCTTGAGTAATCGGGTCCCAACCCCACTCTTCTTTGATTATCAAATAGGTATCTAAGGCAGTCCAAACAGACCAATTGGCTATATTTGAACCATCATCAAAATAGCCCCTCATACGATTTGCTCTTTGAGTTGGGTCGACTGCGCTATGGCCTTCTACGCCAACCAAATCTTCCATAAGATAGACACTAGCAAAGTTGCATCCAGTTTCTGTTGTTCCCGGAAGCGTGGAAGGCATCCATTGATGGTTATGTCCTAATTCGTGGAACATCCCCCAATCTCCATTCTCTGACATGTAGGATACATTGACTACTCCTTCCACACTCAAATCATGAGCCATGAATGGATATCCAGAATGCATCCAACCTGCTGATATCTGAGCATCAAAGACGGCTCGCTCAACTCTTGGCCAAGGTAAGTAGCCATACAATTCATGCTCCATTTCTAGAGCTATATCCCACCAATCCATCAAATCTGTCGGATTTGATAAATCCCGGATTTCATGACTTGGAACTGTCATGATGAAATTATCCGAAACCAATTCGGCCCATGGTGCGGGATTATNGCTTTCCGAATATATCCATTCAAAGTCGGAAGTCTCTCCAAGAACAAACATCGGAGCCTCGACTGCATTTGAGAAATTTACTTGGAAATCGCCCAGTGTAGAACCCGGTTCTATTGCAATGTAAATCGGCCCCCCGAAGGCATTTCCAACTTCCATACTAACATCATCAACATACCACCATCTGACAATCTCTGGATGTCGATGTAACTGAGTCTTTGACCACAACTTGTCACTATGCGCCCCTACCAAGACGTAGGTTCCTGAGTCGACTATTTCCGAAGGAAGAGTTGCCGTTACAACTTCTCCAGGCGCTGCGTATAGTCCTGTACTCATCCTAACATGAGCTCTAGCACCCGCATAACCAAAGTTACTCGGAAGACCACTTTGGTTACCATCGACTGAAACAGTGGTTGTCACTCTTGTAGCATTTGCCGGCACTTCGCCGGGAAATTCCACATGGCTAGGATGAGTTGGTAATTCGTTCGCTGGAAGCCCTTGTGTTAGCGCTGCCTCGACCCTGAGTAGCGTATCGGCAACTGGGTCATCTCCCATGTTATGTCCCACATTCTGCCATAGAGTCCCATATTCTATCACCGTCCATCCTGTTGCATTGACGGTGTCTCGAAGTGGAGTCCAGAAATCATGGAAATCCAAACTCACGACTCCTGTACAAACCGAGAGCGTAGAATCTGCGATTGAAGCATCATCGATCGAGAGTTTTTGGTTGTTAATTCGGTCATCGTAAATCGCCTGAATGGCGGACTGTGGTCTCGTCAATGAGTGAGGAATTTCTGTTAGATTTACGGTGTTATAACCCCAAGCCTGAGAGACAAAAAGACCAGTGGTTTTTGCAATCTTATTGCCTGGATAATTATGGGCAACATCTGAATTGGAGTATGACCAATACCAAGCATGACCACCCATTATCAGCCCCCCTCCGGCAAGTACGAAATTGATTAAATTCAGATTATCTTGATCGTCATGTCCATTCCAAAATTCGTCTAATAGACAATCAATTCCAGAAAGATCCGCAGGTGTTACCGAGAGATGTACTGTGTGCCCTTCGGCCTGCAACTCGTCTTCAAAGTCGTCGAATCCAGCCCCATAAGCGAGCCCGACGTTTGCATTTTCACCACATACCCATTCTACCGCACGAAGGGAGAATTCTGTCTCTTCGGTGCCGCCACCATCAACCCAACTTTCGTGACCATATCCAAGCATCTTACCTCTACCAACATGGCTGGCAGAGATTACTGGAATACTATCTGTGTATCCTCCCTCTGNGAAGCCAACAGGGAACGACCAATCTCCAATTGGTAGAATTGGAGATGGCCAACCGCCCCAATTGGTTTCTCCCATACCACGTAACAGTTCTTCTTGATCTGCCCGTAAATCATGCACAACAATCCAAAGAAGAAGTCCAACTGAACCACCCGAGTTATTCGCCCAGATTGTATATTCTATCCAATCTGTATTGTGAGTAGGCGTACCGGAAATACTACCGTTGTCGAGAAGCGATAAGCCGTTTGGGAGTCGCGGTTCGATTTCCCAAGAATCTATTTCTGGACCATCATTGTTGGCTTGAATAAAAACACTCTGATTCGCTTCGAGAATGTATTCATTATAATCCCATGAGATTAGATCGGGAGCCATGCTTGTAACTTTGATTTTGAAGATTGTAGAGGTTGACCCTCCGGTGTTATTTGCCCAGATAGTCCAAGTTTCCCAAGATGATTGAACATCACTTGCAATACCAGAAATTGTACCATTAGCGGAATTGAATTGGAAGCCTGAAGGTAGACTAGGCGAAATTTGCCAAGAGTCGGGCGCCCCCCCGATATATGTGGGTGTAATCGATATTTCTTCTCCAATTCTTAGGTCATGCTCCCAAGGATTGTAGAGTAGATTTGCTACCGGAATATCAGCTACACTAATTAGAACATCAACTGAAATTGAACCGCCTGAGTTGGTAGCCGTTATACGATGCATTGTGAGGCTCTGAACCTCTGTAGGCGAGCCGCGAATTGAACCATCAATTTGCAATAAATTGAGCCCCTCAGGTAATGGCGGCTCGACAGACCATGACGTGATTTCTCCCCCGGTAGTAGAAGGGATTACCTGAACCACATCACCGATACTAAACTGCATATTGTTGCTTCCATATCCTAACCCCATTGGAGCTTCATGTAATACGATGATTCGTATTGTGGTTTCAACAGACCCCGCTCTGTTAGAGGCATTTATTGTATGGTTGGAATCACCCAATTGACTTGGAGTTCCAAAAATTGAACCATCAGACAACAGAGTGATTCCAAGGGGTAATTGCGGGCTTACCGACCAATCCTCTGGCGCTCCTCCTTCAAGAGTTGGGGCCGCAAATCCGCAAGGATTGTTTAACTCACAAGCAAGGCTTTGTTCTGGATAATTAATCGCAATAGGAGGGTTTTCAATTACTTCTAGGTCAATCCATGCATTTGTTGAACCCATAGCATTTGACCCGATGATTGTGTACCTAATTGATTGGCTTAACTCAACAGGAATTCCTGAAATCACTCCACTATCTCTGTCGAATGAGATTCCGGAGGGAAGACCCGGATTGATTACCCAAAATTGAGGGCCATCTCCAGTAAATGAGGGAGTTAATGCTTGCATTTCTTCTCCGATTGTTAGAGAGACCGTGCTCAAACCATAAGACAGACCTTCGGGCTTTTGCATTTGACGACATTCAGCACCTGTGAAGACTTGATCCAGCCTACAATCATCTTCGGTTATCTGTTCGTCAATACAATCTGGATGGTTGGGTTGAATCTCACAATCAATCACGTCAGGTTCAGCAGAGGAATCCTCGAAAAGCCCCAAACAGCCAGATGATAGCATNAGCAGAGTGAGGAGGACNGCCGTCNCGGCCTTTGCTACCATATTTTCGACCACCTNTGGTGGTCGTGATAAACACTAACCAAATGATGTCTGCATTATATCTCAGGATAGGCGGGGCCTTCCTGAATTGCATATTTGACGGTTTGAAATTCGGATTTGAATCGAGCAATGTCGGATTTTACGGTTTCTGGATTTTCCTCTGACAACAAAGATCGGGCAAAGAATTTTGCAACATCTTGCATCTCATCGGCACCCATTCCTATACGAGTTAACTCAGGTGTACCAAGCCTCAAACCGCTAGGCCCTGACATCGCNTTAGTGTCGCCTGGAAGCATGTTCATATTGGTGATGATTCCACAGTCTTCCAACCTTTGTGCAGCTCTCTTTCCTGCACCCGAATCCGGGCCACCATGGCGAGTTAATATTTGGTGGCTTGCGGTGAAATTTCGTTCCTCTGCAATCACATCAAAGCCTTCTGAGGACAAGGCGGAACCTAATGCTCTGGCGTTGGATACGATGTCCTTAGCGTACTGTTTNCCNTGGGCTTCAAACTCNGCCATTGCCACCACTTTTCCTGCTACATGATGAAGATGATATGACGAACAGACACCAGGGAATATGGCGTTATTGAGCTTCTTTTGCAGCAATTCATCATCTGAATCACTTAGGACAAAACCGCCCTGAGGACCAGGGAAAGTCTTGTGNCTAGAACCAGTCATTACATCGGCGCCTTCTCGAAGTGGATCTTGAAATTCGCCTCCTGCGATTAGTCCCAATACATGAGCGCCGTCATACATCACACGCGCCCCAACCTCGTGAGCCACATCGGCTAATTCTTGCAGAGGAATTGGGAACAGAATGACTGATTGGCCGAATAAACATAATTCGGGTTGTTCTGTACGAATCAACTTCGAAGCCGCGTCAACATCCGGCTCCATTCTTTCCTCGTCCCATGGATAGGTGACAAGATTCAGACCACGCATACCAACAGCACCCATAGGGTGGTGTGATATGTGGCCACCATCAGCAGTCGAGACTGCGGTAATCGTGTCACCGGGTTTTGTTAGTGCCTTCAAGGCGCCCATATTCGATACAGTCCCTGAAATCGATTGTATGTTTGCAAATCGGCAATTAAAAACACGTTGTGCAGATTCAATTCCGATGTTTTCGATAGTATCGAAATCGTCACACCCCTGATAATATCGCTTACCAGGTAAGCCCTCCGCATAGCGCCCGTGAAGGTCGCCTTGAATGGCTTCTGCGACCAAAGGAGAGAGGATGTTTTCGCTAGCAATCATTGGTATAGAATCTCGATAATGGCGACCGGAAGCCGCGCTCGCTTGCATTACCGCATCCACTTGCTGGGTGGGATTCATACACCATGCCTCTGCACTAGGTCAAAGAGGATGACGGTGCTAATCGCTCTATATTCTAACGATTTTACGACGTCATCTATTTCAATCGAAGGCTCACTCCGCACGATATGTCAAATACCCCGAAGCCGCTAGTCTTGTTGATTTCCTTGCTCATGATTACATGGGTTCCAACCGTAATGGCAACTGATTCTGACGGAGATGGTGTGAATGATTCTGCTGATGATTTCCCTAATGACCCATGTGCGGACACCGATACTGATGGAGATGGAATGCCAGATACAATCAGTTGCCCCAGCAGTTCTGGAACCGTAGCCCATACTTCATTTGAGGAGCCATTTACTAACGGTGCAAAATATTTCGATACTGGAAGTCAATCGGTAAGTAGGTACCTTTGGAACAATGCAAATGAGCCAGACATCGCTCATAACCAGACTACCGGCGCTGAGATGGGCTTTACCCTATACTACACCTCAAACGGGGGCGTCGGACTTACAGATGGAGATTACTTTGGTACCGCGAACTATACAGGTACAGTCGGGAATTACACCGATGGAACCCAAGGATATCAGATGGGTGATGTTGATGGAATGGCAACTTTGACTCTTGACGACGTTACAGCGGATTCAATGACTTTCGACTTATATGTCCAAGGTGGTTCTAGCAACAGTTACGAAAATTCTGACTATCTTGTGGTTAAATTCGTTGGCAGTTCCTCAACACTTGAGTTGGTGAATGTAACAGGTGCTACAGGTTCCAGTAACCATGGAGGATTTGCAAATTACATGGGGGTTTGGACAAGTTTTAGTTCAGACATTAGTTCTCTTGGCCAAGGTAATTTAGTAATTGATTTCACTTCCAATTCTCAGTCCGAATCAGTCTACCTCGATAATGTGACATTCACCAGTGCTAGCTCTGGAAGTGGAACAACAACAACTCTTGTTGAAGACGATGATGACGATAATGATGGTTATTTGGATGTAAACGATGCATTCCCTCTCGATGCTAGTGAATGGGCAGACAGTGATGGGGACGGTATCGGAGACAATGCTGATGCTGATGACGATAATGACGGAGTCGATGATTCTGCGGATGATTTCCCATTAGATCCAAATGAAGATACCGACACTGATGGCGATGGTATCGGTAACAATGCTGATGATGATGACGATGGTGATTCTTACAGCGATTCTGTTGAGAATGATTGTGGCTCAGACCCTCTTTCCTCTAGCAGTATTCCAACTGATACAGATAGCGATGGGACTTGTGACGCATTGGATTCCGATGACGACGGAGATGGTGTTGATGATACCAATGATGACTTCCCGCTAGATCCTAACGAAGATACAGATACCGATGGAGATGGAACCGGCGATAATGCAGATATGGATGATGATGGAGATGGCGTAGATGATGCATACGATGATTTTCCTCTAGACCCTAACGAGGATACTGATACAGATGGAGATGGTATTGGCAACAACGCAGATACTGACGATGATGATGACGGATACTCTGATCAGACCGAACTCGCTTGTGGCTCTGATTCTTTGGACTCATCAAGCATTCCGCTAGATTCTGATGGCGATGGAACATGTGATGCTCTAGATGTCGATGATGATGGAGATGGAGTAATCAATTCCGAGGACGCATTCCCTCTAGACCCGTATGAATGGGAAGACACCGATGGAGATGGAATAGGAAATAATGCAGATACTGATGATGATGGTGACGGATACGACGACTCTGTGGATTGGGATCCATTAGACCCAAGTGAATGGATGGACACCGATGGTGATGGAATCGGAGATAATGCAGACGTCGATGATGATGGCGACGGCTACAATGACAACCTAGAGGATGTATGTGGAAGTAATCCGATGGATGGTATGTCTATACCCACCGATACTGACGGTGATGGAACCTGTGATGAAATAGACGACGATGACGACGAAGATGGAGTACCCGATTCAGAGGATTGGGCACCTTTGGACGAAAGCGAATGGGCAGATTCTGATGGAGATGCGATTGGCGACAATTCCGATACAGATGATGACAATGACGGTTTTTCAGATTCAATCGAAGAAACTTGTCTTTCAGATTCAATGGATGCTAATTCAATACCAACCGATACCGACGGCGATGGAAATTGCGACGCAATAGATGATGACGATGATGCAGATGGTAGTTCTGACACCGTCGAAGGATTATGTGGTTCAGATCCGTTAAATGAGAATTCACTACCAAGTGATTCAGATAGCGATGGCGATTGCGATAGTATTGATGCTGATGACGATAATGATGGCATAAGCGATTCAGATGAAGTCGCAACCGGAACTAACCCTCTAGATTCAGATAGTGATGATGATGGAGTTGAAGACGCTGAAGATAAATTCCCCGTCGACTCCAGTGAATGGAAAGATTCGGACGAGGACGGAGTTGGTGATAACGCCGACACTGATGATGATGGAGATGGCTGGCCGGACTCTGTAGAGGATAATTGTGGTTCAGATTCAATGGACGCCCTATCTACTCCAGATGACCTCGATGGTGATGGAATGTGTGATGGACAAGACCCTGATGATGACGGAGATGGTTTCGGAGACGATGTCGATGATTTCCCACTTGATGGTACAGAATGGGTAGATTCAGATGGTGACGGTGTTGGAGACAATGCTGATGATGACGATGACGATGANGGTTTTTCAGATTCAACGGAAGGAACATGCCTGACAGATTCAATGAATTCTAGTTCAAGGCCAATTGATACTGATGGCGATGGAATTTGTGATGAACTGGATTCCGACAATACAGATGGTCCAGACTACGTTCCAGAGGACAATAATACACCAGGATTTGGATTGGTATTGGCAACCTTAGCTATGCTATGTGCAGCAATGATTGTCGGACGCAGGCGACAGTGAAGGCCAAAAGGCTGGAGTAACGCCCAAACCCAATGACTTCTCGACGTAAAGTGTCAATGGTATTGATTCTGCTGTTAGTTTTAGCTATACCACAAGATGTATTTGGGCATTCGGGCGGAAGAACTGGTTCGGCCTCTACAGGATGTGCCTGCCATGGGGGTGGAGCGAATCAAGTAACTCCTAGTTTGTCCGGATTACCGGCTGATGGATATGTTGCAAGTAGCACCTATGGATTGACTATAGGAGGAACCGGTGGACCATCAGGAAGTGGTGGAGGATTCAACCTAGATGCAAATTTAGGTAGCTTCAGCAACCCAGGTTCAAACGCTCAGATTTCAAATGGTGAAGTCACTCACAGTAATTCAAACGCTCGAACTTGGACTGTGGATTGGACCGCTCCTTCATCCGGCTCTGGTAATGTCACATTCGACTTGTCTGTAAATTTCGTAAANGGAAATGGAAATACCGGAGGAGATGGATATGGCACAGATTCTTGGAATCTAGCAGAAGAGGCATTGGATTCTGATGGAGATGGTTGGAGTGATGCTGATGAGGGCTCTTGTGGTACAGATGCCAATGATAGCTCTAGTGTCCCTACTGACACAGATAGTGATGGAATCTGCGATCCAATAGACACTGATGATGACGACGATGGATGGAGCGATAGTGCGGAGCAAACGTGTGGTTCTAATCCAAGTGATGCAAATTCAGTCCCTGACGACAATGATAGCGACGGGACCTGTGATTCGATGGATACAGATGACGATAATGATGGTTGGAGTGATTCAGATGAAGATGACTGCGGTAGCAATTCTACTGACTCCAGTTCGGTTCCAACCGATACAGACTCAGATGGAACATGTGACCCATTAGACCTAGATGACGATAATGATGGGTGGAACGATATTGATGAGATAAATTGTAACACCGACTCAACCAACTCTAGCTCAACGCCTGTAGATACCGACGGAGACGGAATCTGCAATTACTTGGATGATGATGACGATGGAGATGGTTGGCTAGATACCGATGAAGTAGCCTGTGGCACTGACTCCACAGACTCTACTTCTTATCCAGTAGACACTGATTCAGATGGAACCTGTAATTCATTAGATTCAGACGATGATGGCGATGGTTGGTCGGATAATCTTGAGATTCTTTGTGGTACAAATACTACTGATTTCGAGAATTATCCCCTCGATACAGATTCAGATGGAATTTGTGATACTGAAGATTCGGATGATGATGGGGATGGATACAACGATAGCATCGATCAATTCCCTCTTGACCCCTCTGAATGGATAGATACCGATGGTGACGGTACCGGAGATAATTCTGATTTTGACGATGATGCAGATGGTTGGGATGATGAGGTTGAGAATTATTGTCTAACCGACCCGCTAAATAATTCCGACTACCCAATAGATACCGACGGAGATGGGTATTGTAACTCACAAGATGATGATGACGACGGAGACGGTGTATTAGACGTCGATGACCTATTTCCATTGAATGGTACAGAATCCTCTGATTTCGATATGGATGGTATTGGAGATAATGCTGACACAGACGATGACAATGATGGATGGTCTGACGCTGACGAGTCCGTTTGTGGAACGGACCCTAGGGATAGTTTGGTTTTGCCAGATGATTATGATAGTGACATGATTTGTGATGTAGTCGATGATGATGACGACAATGATGGCGTCACTGATGATAACGATGTATTCCCAACGAATGCTGCGGAATGGTTGGATACAGACTTGGATGGTCTTGGTGATAACGAAGATACAGATGATGATGGTGATGGTTGGTCAGACTATGATGAGGTAAATTGCTCAACGGATTCACTCGATGAAAGGTCCACGCCAATCGATTCTGATTCAGACACGGAATGTGACTTCCTAGATTTCGATGATGACGGTGACGGAGTGGAAGATGCCACAGACGTATTTCCTCTAGACCCATTCGAATCTAGTGACATGGATGGAGACGGTATAGGAGATAATTCGGACTCCGATAGGGATGGCGATGGAGTCAACAATGATGAAGATGCATTCCCAAATAATCCTCTAGAAACTGCAGATACTGATAATGATGGAATTGGAGATAATTCAGATGATGATGATGATGGTGATGGATGGAGTGATGAGTACGAGATCTCTACTGGATATGACCCTCTAGACGCCTCATCGTCACCTGTAGATACAGACGGAGATGGAGTAACCGACAATTCAGATACAGATGATGACAATGATGGATTCTCTGATGCTGAAGAAGCAGCCTGCGCCTCTGATCCATTAGACCTCAATTCAGTACCAGCAAACTTCGATGGAGATAGTAAGTGTGACGAATTAGACGACGATGACGACAATGATGGTGTCGCCGACGTATTCGACGATTTCCAATTCGATTCATTAGAGCACAAAGATACCGATGGAGATGGCGAAGGAGATAATTCCGACTTTGACGATGACAACGATGGATGGTCCGATTATGCTGAACAGCAATGTCTGACAATTTCCACTGATGCTAGCAGTATTCCAGATGATTCAGATGGAGATGGAATTTGTGATCTCAATGAAGATGACGATAGTGGATTATTACCTGGATTTGGCATCTTGACTGCAATTTCGATGCTTAGCCTTGCGGCTTTCGCTAGAAGGAATTGAGTGGCGCCGACAGCAGGACTCGAACCTGCGACCTGCGGATTAACAGTCCGCCGCTCCACCAACTAAGCTATGTCGGCCTAGCCTGCGGCTGGAACATTCCTTCATCAATCAATCGCTAACGAGGGCAGGAGAAATTATACGATTTGAATTACTCCCATTCGATAGTACCTGGTGGTTTATGAGTGATATCGTAGACTACTCTATTCACCTGACCTTTCAGAGAATTTGTAATTTCTGTGCTAATTGCTGAAAGCACATCATGTGGTATTGGGGAATAGCGTGCCGACATCCCATCAAGACTTGTTACTGCGCGAACAACGACTGTTTCGCCATGCACTCTGGCATCACCGTGAACGCCAACAGAGCGAACCGGAAGGAGTGCGGCAAAGTATTGCCAAGGAAGATCGCAAATCCCTTCCTCCGCCGCCTCTCTTAGTCTAGTCTCCACGATGTGACAGGCTTCACGACAGGCCTCAACACGAGGCCGCGTTAAATCGCCGAGAACTCGAACTGCCAATCCAGGACCCGGGAATGGTTGCCTTTCACTTGACTTGATACCGAGTTGTCTAGCGATTTGGCGAACCTCATCCTTGTAGAATTCGCGCAGAGGTTCGACAATTTTCAAATCGACGTCTTCGGGCAATCCTCCTACATTGTGATGACTTTTGATGACATCTCGTTCGCCACCACCTGATTCAATCCAATCAGGTGCAATGGTTCCTTGAACGAGAAATTTTGCACCGCAGTTGCTTTGTTCTTCCTCAAAAACTCGAATGAATTGTTCACCGATTACCTTGCGCTTTTCTTCCGGATCAGTGATTCCTTCGAGATTACTAAAGAAACGATCAGAAGCATCAACGACTTGGAGTTCGATTCCCATTTCCTTGAACATCTCACGAACTTCTTCTGTCTCTCCTTTGCGCATGAATCCTGTATCGACATAGACACAATGGAGTAGGCTACCTACAGCACGGTGGGCTAATACCGCTGCAACCGAGCTGTCGATACCTCCTGAACAGGCAATGATTGCAGTATCATCAATTTGTGATTCCAGTGCTTCGATCGCCTCATCGACTAGCATCTGGGTGTTCATCAATGACTTCACCCCTGAATAGATTCATCGTCAGAAATCACTTTTGCAGTCATCGCTGATCTGTAATCGGCATATGCTGCAGCTAGAGATTCGTTGGAAGTAGCAAGAATTTGTACAGCCAAAGCACCGGCATTATCTCCACGGTCTACACCTACAGTTGCAACTGGCATCCCCGGTGGCATTTGAACGATCGATAGAAGAGAATCGATGGGCACCTTTCCACCGACTGGAACGCCGATTACCGGCTTTGTGGTCATCGAGGCTATTACTCCAGGGAGTGCTGCTGCGACACCTGCCATTCCAATGAAAACCTGACAACCATCGGCTTCTGCTTTCTCAATTATTCCTTCCAAATATTTGGGTGCTCGATGGGCTGATGCAACTCTAATTTGGTAGCTGACATTGAACTTTTCCAGCACCCCTTTGCATTTCTCAGCGATTGGCATGTCTGACTTGGAACCTAGAACAACACATATGTCCATGCAACAGCGTATAACGGCCGGTTAAAATGCCTGCCGAAAGCAACGACTGCAAAATCTACTCATCAGTTGTTGCAAGAAACCTCTCCGGCCACGCCTCTCCAGCAATCAGCAATGGTGGCGAGGAAAGAAGAGAAGCAAAGCGGAGGTCTGAAACAAATGTGTCGGAAAATGCGTCATGTATTGTACCTACACGATGCATAAGAGTGAATGCCACAAAACTTGAGTCGCCTCGAGTTACTCCAATTAAATTCGCTGTATATTCAGGAAGTGCTCCCTGCCACCGTGCGAGTGTACCGTTTCTGAAATTAGTTGAAACGCTCATCCAACCATCATTTAGCACTGCTTCGGAGTAGTCTTCTGGATTGATTGGAAGAAGCCACCGAGCAGAGTTCTCACCTGCCACTGAAATAAGGTTCTGAATTGTGCGGTATTGGGCGATGGCAAAAAGCAAAAACGAAAGCCAACCTAAGCGACTATCGATCAGAATATGTAGTAGGAAAAATATTGCAGCGGGAAGTATTAGTAAGATGTCAAAGGGATAGAATTTTTTCAATAGCCCTTCAATGGGAATCGGTAAACCATCTTGTAATTTCCAAAAACCAAGTAACAATAGAAACCAGCTAGCAGAGAATAGCGATATTGCCACCAATTGGTCATCTGGAGTGCGCCCCGGAAATGCCAAAGGTATAGCGGAAGCGATGAAAAAAAATGGAGCCCATGCTGTTGTGTAGAGTATTCTTGGCCCTAATGGCTGTAACCTTTGTCTCATCCAACCTCTATCAACTTCAGAGGCAGAGGCTAGTTCCCAGTTTTCGGAAGGATTTTCTTCTCCAATTAGATTCTCAGGAGTTGATTCGCTAGCAGGATACCATAGGGATTGACCCCTCATCCATTCCGAGTCGCGAGCCCCCTTCACGACACACGCGTTAGGTTGCTCATATTTGGTTCGCGCAGATTGAATTCTGTGTTAGATATCAATCGTCGAATTGCTTACGCAATACTAGACTTCTAGCCGCAAGTACTTCATCCACCCGCCTAACATCTGTATCATGTGGTGCAGATTGAACTACTTCTGGATCTTCGCTCAGAATTGTCAAGAAGTCAGAAGCGAATTTATCCAATACTTCCCGGCTTTCGGTTTCAGTTGGTTCTATCATCAAACATTCTGGAACAATCATCGGGAAGTAAAGAGTTGGTGACATATAGCCATAATCGAGTAGGCGTTTTGCAATATCTTTTCCTGTAACTCCAGTGGTTTCCTTTAGAGGCATCATGCTCAATGTAAATTCATGCTTGACAAAATCGGCAGGCGCACCATCTACGGGCATTGAGTGAATGGAGTTCAACTGTTCTTGGGTTGGATTCATGATTTGGTANCNGAGATAATTNGCATTCANAACAGCGTGCTCACTCATCAATTCCAATTCTCTACCNTATCGGCGATAGTATGCCCATGCTCGAACAACTGCCCCGGCATTTCCATGCCACTGCTGTACCTTGCCGATAGAATCGGTNGGGGTTCGCCAAAAGTAGCGATAACCATCTCCTGTAGCACCACCGTCTGCAGCCTCTTCTCTGTCAGCGATTGGAGATGGAAGGAAGTCGGCTAGATGTGCCTTTACTCCGATTGGGCCACTTCCTGGACCTCCGCCACCATGTGGCTGACTGAAGGTCTTGTGAAGATTATAGTGCACTGCATCGAATCCCATTCTACCTGGGTCTGTTTTGCCTAGAATTGCATTGAAGTTGGCTCCATCNTAGTACATTTGNCCNCCCGNGGCGTGAACGATTTCTGCNGCTTCNGCNATTTCNGGCTCAAAGATTCCAAGCGTGCTTGGATTGGTAATCATCATCGCCGCTGTGTCATCTCCAACCGCGGCTCTAAGGGCATCGAGATCTAGACGTCCGTCTTCACCGCTTGGAATTTCTACAATTTCGTAACCACACATTGCGGCAGATGCAGGGTTTGTTCCATGAGCTGAATCNGGTATCAGATCACCTTGTCTCGTTGGTCGTCGCCATTTCGGCGATGGTATTCCTGAATACATCGAATTGCAGTGAACTCTCCTTGTGCTCCAGCTACTGGTTGCAGGGTTACTTCATCCATTCCAGCACAAATCGCCAACATTTCCTGCATCTCATANTAGATGGAAAGTAAACCNTGAATNTGATGCTCAGGTTGTAATGGATGNATCCTATCAATTCCGGGTAGTTGTACAACCCTTTCATTGATTCTTGGATTGTGCTTCATAGTACAGGACCCTAGTGGATAAAATCCTGTATCAATTCCAAAATTACGTTGTGACAATAATGTGTAATGGCGGACTAATTCCGGCTCACTGGCTCGAGGCCATCGAGGAAGATTAGAGCGACGTAAAGAAGTCGGTACAGTGTTTATTGCATCCTCCTTCATTGGTTCTGGTTGAGACCAGCCAGAGCCCTTTGCTCCGTTAAACTCGAAGATATCGCTCATGCAGACACCTCCTCGACCCAATCGGAAAGAGCAGAGACGAGTGCATCGATATCCGATTTTGTAGTTCTTTCATCACAGCCGATTAACAAGCAGGATGACATTGAATCCCACCATTCACCCATAGGGAATCCGCCAAGAACTCCAGCCGCATCCATGTGAGTGACTGCATCGCTTGCATCACNTGGTAACTTGACAGCAAACTCTCGGAAATTAGGAGTATCAGGGTCGACTAACTCGACTCCATTAATCCCGCATATGGCTTGCTTTGCTATTTCGGTTGTAGCGGCAACACGAAGGGCTAGTCTCTCCAAACCTTCTGGTCCGAGAAGTGCCATGTGCATTGCTCCCATTAAAGCGATTAGAGTTTCATTGGAACAAATATTGGAAGTTGCTCTGTGTCGACGAATATGTTGCTCGCGAGTTGATAGTGTCAAAGTGAAAGCATCCTTACCATCTTCGTCGAGGGTTTTACCAACAATTCTTCCAGGCATCAGCCTAAGGTAGTCCTTCTTGCAAGCAAATAGGCCGTAGATTGGTCCACCAGCAGTCGGCCCTATTCCAAATGGTTGACCTTCTCCTACTACTATATCAGCACCATAATTTCCGGGCGCTTCAACAATCCCAAGAGATACAGCGTCAACCCCGATGATTAGAGCCGTGTTTTCTCCGATGATTTCTTTCAAGCGAGTAATACCCTCGTCGAGTTCCCCAAAAGCATTCGGTTGTTCGACATAAACCGCACAAGCACCTTCAGCCGAAGATGCGGCTTCTAGGTTCACTCTACCATTTGAATCGTGTTCTAGTGTACGCAATTCTATTCCGACACCTTGGGTGTAATTCTCGATTACAGACAATCGATGAGGAGGTACAAATTGTGAGACGTAGACTACTCCTTTCTGAGTGGCTTTGCGGCCTTTTACTCGAACCGCACAAGTAATGGCTTCTGCCGCGGCTGTGCTAGCATCATACATCGATACGTTTGATACAGGCAACCCGACTAATTCTGACACCATTGTCTGGAATTCCCACATAGCCTGTAGCATTCCTTGGCTGACCTCTGGCTGGTAAGGTGTGTAGGAGGTCAGGAACTCTCCACGAGTTGCGAGCATAGGCACCATAGTTGGAACAAAGTTTCGAGCCAGACCAGCAGAAAGGAAGGATGGTCTGGAATCAAGATCTATATTGGCTCCGAGTAAATGTTGTGCATCTGCCCAAATTTCCTCTTCGGATTGGGGTTCCCGCAGAGGTAATCGATCAACTCTACGGACGCCTTCTGGTATGTCTGAAAATAGATCATCAATCGACTTTAGCCCCATAGAATCAAGCATCTCTTGCTCTCTACCTAGATTTGGTAATTGGTCCATCCACACGCACCTCTAGCCCTTGGGCGGTCCTGCTGAATTGCGGGTGGTGCTTCAATGGTTCGTTCAACAATTCAAACACTACTTACCGACACACTCTTAGGTTATGGAAGAAAGTCAAGCATCGGTGATACAATGAAGGTCGCTGTTAGCGCGCCCGATAGGTTCGTTGCTCCGTATATATTGGATATGCTTGGAGACTCGGCTGTAGAGATTCTACCTGAGGCTATGGAAGACCAAATGACGCTGGATGCACTGCTAACATCATGTAATGCAATTGTTCACATTAATTCCAAACCATTAGACTCTACTTTCGGCAGAGACGACCGAGAAACATTACTTCGAATGCGGGAGCAATCAAGGCCAATTTTAGATGCGGTCGACCGGCATGGAGAATTACATCTAATCATTGTTGGAACCCTCAGAGTACACCCCCAGTGGGAGCCTGATGAGCCATACTATGGTTACGATTCTACACTCGCTCCAAGAGATACTGCTGCTGAAGGGCAATTATGGATGGAAGAGATGGCGCTTGAGCGAGCGCAAGCCGAGAGGCCTGTCAGCATCATACGCGCTTCAAACGTACAAGGAGTTCTTCTCGATGGTTCAGAAGCCAATGGATTACTACATCAATGGGCAATGGAATGTATGATGGGTTGGATAAACATCCCAGGAGATGGCTCTGATGTCAAGGATTTTGTTCACGTCCAAGATCTTGTGACGATAATCGGAGCTGTATTGGAGAACCCGCCACCTACTCGCGAGAGCATCTCCGTTGGTTCTGGCAAGGCAATCAGCATGGCTGACCTTGCTGCGATTTACAATCAAAAGACTGGATGCGAATCTGAATATGGACAGGATGATTCACAAGAAGTATTCGGAATAGTAGACGCTAGAGACCTAGAAATGAGATTTGGTTTCTCGCCAGAAATCAGTCTTGAAGAAATGCTACAGGAAGCTTTCGAATTCGCCGGTCATTGAGCGTACAATTCGAGTCTCTTTCTAATTCCATTCCACTTATGGAGTGTTAGAGATAAGTCAGAATTATGATTTGGTCTGAAGGATGAAATGTCGGCTGACACCTTGAGGTGTATCTCAACTTCTCCAACTCCATCTATAGTTCCAATTATTGTCTGGCCCCCTCGATATTCATCATCAATACCAATCGAGAAGGTTCTCTCAATTTTGTCTACGCGTACCGATGCTTGAGCGATTTGTCCCATTGCCGCCTCGATAATTTCAACTTGATCGTTTAGGAAGCGTGATTCATTCAATGCTGTAGAAATTGCAACTAAGTCTAGACCGGTCGGTTCGGTAGTAACCTCTGGTTCTTCTGGTTCAGGAGTTTCTTCAACAGCAACCTCAGGGGTTGTATCGGCTGTGGTCTCATATGTTGGAGAAACTGTATCTAGCACTACTTCGGCAGCATGGTCAACAACGGTATTGACTGCCGCATCTACGATTGCCTCTTCTGGAGTTTGGGCGTCTAGGCCAGCCTGGGCTGCTACTGTTGCGGCTCCTACACCTACTGCACCAGCCACAGCGGCGGCCTTGGCCAAATCCTCCGCTGGAGGAAGATTCTGGACCAAAGTTGCCAAGATTGAATCCGCATTACTTGACCACATTCTCCTAGCCGGAGATTGGAAAAGGAACGGTAATTCACGTATCTTTTCTTCAGCCATTTCATCCGCTGCTGCTCTAACCTCATCTATGCTCTGATTAGGATTTGAAAGTAAATTTTCAAGGTCGTTGGTAAAGTTAGGGCCAAGATCTGTCATCATCTTATCTACAGAGTATAACCCCTCATCGGAAGTAGATTTTAAATTAGATTCATGAGGCTCGACTGGAATTGGAGTGATTTCTTCCTCTTCAGCCAAATCAACGCTGAACTCAACATAAGCCAATTCATCTCCGGAACCCTCATTCATTCTGATTGTCCAATCTCCCTCTCCTGGATTTTCGAATATGTGAGTTCCAATAGATTGCCCCGCCATATCAAAATACGAAACTCGGTTGTATCTATTTACTGTTGAATCTCCATGCTTTATTTTAGCAGGCACAACACCCAACCATGAATCAGAACCTAATGTAGGTCCGGTGAAGTTAACCGAGATTGATTCGTTTGACTTGTATCTTGCTTTTTGGATTTCAATTCTGATATCTGTTGTTTCTTCATTTTCTGCTTCTTGGGCAGTTGGAGTTAACCGATCGCCAACTGCAGTAATCGTGAGCATACCAACGCCCACCCACCTTCTCGTGCCTAAGGGAAGACCTCCAGCGGAGGGAGGTCTAGTCCATCCACCATCATAGTGATCTTTACTACCATCTGTTCGACGTTTATGCAAGCTCCAAGACTTAGCGCCTCCAGCTGACATATTGTAGAAGTAAAGAGTATGGCCTGAGGGCTTTGAAAAACTTGGTTGCCCGTTAATGTCTTCTCCGCGAAGATAACCGCCGTTGTATTCTGGAATGGTGTGCCCTTGAATAGTAATTTCATTGATATCTCCAGTGATTCCTCCGGCTTGTCCGCCTCCTGCCAAGGCTAGAAGTTCAGCGAGATCTAGAGTGTTGTCACCGTCGCTATCAAGAGCTGAGAAAACTGCTCTAATTATTGCATCCGGGGCATTTTGGCCTGTTATTGATGCTATAGCTCGCCTGAATTCATCGGGGTCTAAACTTCCGTCATTGTTGATATCGAATTTGGCAAATATTGCCTCAGCACTAATCCCTTTTTCCTGGATAATCTCTTGCAGTTTCTTAAGTGCGACCGCTTCAAATCTTGCACTCATATGCTCACCTAATTATTCGCTGGCCAACAATGGTCATGAGTATTACGCCGGCGCAGAGGTAAATTCTCACGGAGAATTATCTACAGAATTAAACGAAAGGAGGGCGTACTACTTCTGCCCTTACTCGCCTTCTTGGACTGGCCTGAATCCAAACCTCAGTGCCAATTTCGACATTGTCGAGGTAGGCCATGGCTATTCCTGTCCTCGATAGAGAAGGGGAAGGGCAGCCACTAGTTACGTATCCGATTATTTCTGAATCGTCGTCATCAGAAGATTTGACAGCGTGACCTAATCGAGGCGCAGGGCCTCTGTCAAGACATCGAATTCCATGCCACTTTACACCCGACTCTAGTGAAGAAAGAACGCGACTACGGCCAACAAAATCGTGTTCCATATCTAGGCCAAATGGAACCGCTGTCTCTGCTGTATCGCGGGCAAGGAAATTTGAGGGTAATGATTCATCAGGCTGAATTCCTAAACCCGGCCATAGGAAGTCTTGACCGGATAATAGGTAGCCTTTCTCAAGCCTAAGTGTGTCTCTAGCACCCAAACCAACCGGAACCAAACCGTGATGCTTACCAGACTCCAAAAGCAGATTCCAAAGTAAGCCTGCCTGTTCGTTTGGAATAAAAATTTCAGCACCACTCTCACCAGTGTAGCCCGTGCCCTGAATCCAACCGGTTATACCCGCTTCATTGGGCGCTATTTCTTGACACTTGAAGCGCCCAATGCTATTTTCTCCACCCAATGCAGCGGTGAGAATTTCTCCGGAATTCGGCCCTTGTAGAGCAATGATACTTGTCTCATCTGAAAGATTCTCTACAGTTACCGAGCCATCATCAGGTAATAATTCACTAAACCAATTCCACATGGTTGGAACCATGGAGGCATTCGGGACTCCCAATACACAATCATCTGATTTAATCGCAAAAATCATGTCATCGATAATTTGGCCCTCATGATCAAGAAAATGTGTGTAACCGCAACGGCTTGGAGCAAAGGAAGAAACTCTCTGAGTTGATATACTCTCGAGCCATTGTCTAACTTTGTCGCCTCGGAAGGAGAAGAAGCCCATGTGTGAAACATCGAACATTCCTGCTGAAGATCTACAAGCTAGATGTTCCTCTTGGATTGAGCTATACCATATTGGCAATTCAAACCCATGGAAATCAACCATCTTTGCTTCTGATTCTAGATGGCAAGCATACAACGCAGTACGCACGGGTGGACTATCTGACACGAACCTTTGCGGAAGCGATAGGTGCAATAATCTCTCTATTGGCAAATTAGAGAGTATTGGCTCTTATTCTGCAAATTTTGACCAAACAAATAGGACAAAGTTTTATATCTGATGGGCGGCACTATACAACTAAGAGTTAACATGAGTGAACGAAGCACTAAGAGCCGACAAGCCAAGGAGAAGAGTACTATGAGAAACACAAAGAGAAAGAAGCCATTTGTAAGTGGAGTGCGGCCCTCACAGGCTAGGAATACCGAGATTGTATCAGGTGCCTGCGAAGTTTGTGGAAGTGACGAGTGGGACACGGATGTAGTACGTGGTGAAACCAGTTGTGCTGTTTGTGGATTTGTTGCAGCTCAGAATATGATTGACCCTGGGGCGGAATGGGTGAATCACTCCGATGCGGCTGATCGCAGTAGAGTCGGGGCACCGACAACTCTGACGATCTCTGACAAAGGACTCTCTACCGAAATAAGTCGTATTGACTTGACTTCAGGTGCTGCAAAGCGCCATGGAATGACTGGAAAGGCGGCTCGGGACTGGCGAAGGCGTCAGCGTATTGACCAGAGAAGTAAGACAAGAGATTCGCGTGCGCGCAACCTAACGACTGCAATGCAGTTCATACGTGATCGTGGAGACTTGCCACCTCAGATTGAACAGCAAGCGGCTTCGCTTTACCGTCACTCTGTAGAACGTGGCTTGGTAACTGGCCGAAGTATTCGTGGAGTGTCTGCTGCTTGTGTCTATATTGCTGCCCGTGAAGCAAGAATTCCTCGTAAAATCGAAGAGATAGCGGAAGCATTCGATATGAGAACCGAAGTAGAGGGAAAAGAGCTGAAGAGGACCATTCGCTTGGTTGCCAGAAACCTCGGCACACATCATATTACAGGGCCGGAAGAATACTTCGAAAAGTTCCATTCTGACCTACAGCTTCCCCCACCTGTTTTAGGGGCGGCTCGAGACATGTGGAAGAAGGTCGGAGAAGACCTATCTTGGCAAGGAAAGAAGCCTTCTGGTATTGCTGGAGTAATTCTCTATCGCGTCTCGCAAGAGAGCACTTCACCAAGAACCCAAAGTGAAGTCTGCAAGGTATCGGGAATCAGTGAAGTGACTCTTCGTGGATTGCTAAAGATCCTCAAGCAGCTTGCGCCTCCGATTGAAGCTTGATGGTGGACGCTGGGGGATTTGAACCCCCGGCCCCCTGGTTGCAAACCAGGTGCTCTTCCAAGCTGAGCTAAGCGCCCCGTGAGCCTGCCGACCAAGCAGGGGTTCTTGAGTTCGACCGTTAGAAAGTAAGCCTCAGTCGTCGCTTCGAGGAGAAATCAATAGCGAGGCAAGTAAGATGGAAACTCCGGCTGTAATCACTACAACGCCTCTCAGAAGAGATTCTGAGTCCTGTGTTTCAGTATGGGTGTGCGGCCCTTGTGGACCAACTGAGTTTTGTTGACTGTGGTCGTCAATAGAGAATACAGCATAAAATGGAGTATTTGTTACTTNTTCGTANTANTTGACCTGATGAATCATCGATATGTTTCCAGGGAGTAAGCCATTTTCAGGTGCTAAAACAACGGTTGCAGACGTGTTACAACTCTCGTCGACCTTATGGCCTGCTGTCTCATTTAATTCACATGAAGTATACATCCAATCAGTGTAGATATCATCTATAGAATCGAATGAACCATCGGAGTCNGCATCGATTAGAATTCTGTGNNTNGCATTNTCTCTNGANTCATGATTNCGNAAGAAAATTGAATCGGTTTCGACNAGTATGCCNGCATCAATNGANGAAGGAGTGGCGCCTTCCGAGCCAAGGATTACTGTGTACTCCTTTTGGTCATGAGCAGTNACAGAAGAGCATACTAGTAGGCTCAATGTAACCACAACAAGCAACCAGCCAGTACGCTTCACGACTCTCCGTACTGTGGCAAAGACTTCAACATGACTCGGNCCTTCGGGCGAATGATGGACACCGAGCGGCTGCTTATCGCAGGTGGATTAGCGNTTACTCTTCTAATTGGAGGAGTGGCGATAATGATGCTCGAAGATGGAGAATCTTTGACCTCAGATGGTCCGTCTTCAATGATTGATCCNTTGNTTCAATANGANGACGNANCATGATCANAGAAACGCGAGTCAACACNTNTTCTATACAGACAATATCCAACCTGTTTCGTTCAACCCACTAACCGCACCTGGTAATGCCGAAGTGCAGGTTGCCGATTCCCCCGACGGTAGAACCTATGCCTATCTTGCCGGGTGGTCTGAAATGCATATTGTCGATGTTACAAATCCGGCAAATACTACTGTGACAGGCGTGTACATCGATCCAAATACCCAAGTTCTGGATGTGAAATATCTAGAATACAATGGCCGAGAATACATCATTGTTCAGAACCAATTAGTCGATGCTGGAAATGCAGACCCTAATGTTGGTCAGTGGGGAGACCCTGCTCAAGTTACCGTGACTTTAGTCGATGTCACCGACAAGACCGACCCNACCTTTGTCGATGCNTGGTATGATGCAGATCATCCAAGTGGACCTCACAATCTCTACACCCACATGATTGATGGAGAGTGGTACATTTTCGTGGCTAATCCAGACTATGAAGCATGTGACGTTGGCCAGGGAGATGCCTGTGGTGGAATTACCATCGCCCATCTTAACTTCGGACTTTGGGGNGANTTNCCTAGAATNGTAAANGTGGGCGAAGCAGAAGTAAGTTGGGAAACTACCCTTGGAGGTTGGATCTACATTCACGATATGACCGTCCAGACTTGGCCTGGTGAGGACCAGAGCGACCCACGCTATGGTCGAACCTATGTCTATGGAGCATACTGGGAAGCAGGCCTGAGAATTTTCGATGTTAGCGATGTCCCTCACCCTCAGAATAGTCCGGAACAATATCTCTGGCACGGTTCGCTATGTCGCATGTCCGGTGGTACTCAAGCTGGCTGTACATGGAGAGCACCTGAAGTTGGGGCTTGGATGGAATTCGCCGACCTTGATGAAGACGGGGAGATGGATTGTGGTTGTACCAGTAACGAAAATGGTGGTCGCGCCTCCTACATCCACTATGCTGAACCGATAGACAAGATGGTAGATGCAAGTCACCTAGGTTACCCTGCTGGAAAAATGCACATGACCTTCCTAGCGACTGAGGTGCTTTCGACTGAGATTGGAACAGGCATGGGATATTTGCTGGACACCACCGATTACGAAGTATTGAACGGAAAAGTCACCTTCTCACCGAAGTTAATTCATGGTTATGAGATTCCTTTTGCTGATGACCATTTCATCCCATCCGGAGAAGAATGGTTACTCTTTAGCCCTCACAATGCCGACCACGAAATCTTCCAAACGGGTCTGCCAAATATGCCAGACCATAGCCATGGTGGTGCATGGGATGGACGAATATACCTCTCACATTATCACGCAGGATTGTGGGTTGTGGACATTGAAACTCTAATGGTTTTAGGATTGGAAGAAGGGAAGAACCGGTCAGTTGCTCACATGGAAGCTACGATTGGTTATCACTTACCTCACGGTCAAGATGGAATTCCTCTCGACAGTTCATACTACGATTTTGGATGGACACCTTTCCTATGGGCTGCAGAATACCATGAAGGATACACCTATCTTTCCTGCATTACAACTGGATTATACATCGTGCAACTCGATATCGATGCGCCATATGGTATTCCTTTGGAATCATAATCAGACGGAATACCCTCTGAATAACGCCCTCTCTTAGAGGGCGCTCAGGACCGTTGCATTCAATTGCTGGACGAATACCGCCAAAGCCATAGCCAATGGTGAGACCATGACTCGTAGTTTTCTGAACCCCATGATTCTGATGACTTTCCTTATGCTTGCAGCACCTCTGAGTGGATGTATTGGTGTATTCGAACCGGATGCAGATGATTCAGATAGTTGGGAATGGATTGACCCTGTCACTGAAATCGAAGATGGCAATCATTCACACAATGATTTACTGGCACACAGGCTTGCAACACCAAATGCTCAGCTTATTGATTATCACAATCTGAATTGTGATGGAAATGTCAAACCTCCAGCGGAATTGGATAACGTGGCTGGAAGGCCTTGTTTTGATGAGTTCAAGAATACAGGTCCTACCCCTGGAGATAATTCAGAAATCGCAATTGAAGGGAATTTCCTAGATGATTGCGAAATTTATGGAGATGGCACAGGTGGCTGCTATGCATACGTATCTTCCTACAACCAATTTGAAATTCTGGATATCAGCCGACCCAATGACATTCGACTACTGTCGACTTACTATGCAGAAATAGCCAGAATGATTGACATCAAGGTGACCTCGGACAATAATTGGGTTTTGGTAAATCACGAATTA
>FUFK010039863.1_pt1 | contig 29061 bp, 32 predicted proteins | sample 1021851 | NCBI WGS metagenome assembly FUFK01 (sample SAMEA51879418, study PRJEB19060) | metagenome
AGAGCAGTAGAATGACTCAACCTTCATCTTATCACATATATTTTGGAGATAAAGTTTTGTTTAAAAACTTATCCCTTGAAGAATTTGAACTGATCTGGAAAAAATTATATACTTCTTATTGGAAAGAAGAAATTACTTACTCTGTGTGTTTTGAACCAGAGTATATGACAGACGAGGTATCTTTTTGACCGAATATGAAAGACGAGCAGAAGATCCCTGTTGGCAGCATAAACAAGAGTGTATCGCAATGTTCACCCTCGATTCACACAACACTAGCTACATATATCGTAGAGAAGATGGGACATATTACTGGCAGCATTGTAGAAAAGAAGCGGAAGACGACCTCTTTGTAGATGCTGATGGGTTGCAACTAGAACTTCTAGGTGACCCAGTTCTTTCTAAAGAATTTATTTTTAAAGCAATATTTTATTAATAACCGCCACCATATCCCGATCCAGAAGATCCAGATCCAGAAGAGCTGCTAGAACTTGAACTAGAACTGCTAGAACTAGAGGAGGAACTAGAAGAAGAACTACTGCTGGAACTCGAACTGGTCGAACTGGTCGAACTGGTTGATGAGTATGCTTGTTGGTTACTGACATCGCCAATGTTGGTAGTTGTGCCTGTACTACTTACTGTAGTTGTTGAAGAAGATACACCTGCTGTTGTAGGACCATTATCAAATGATGTAACTGCTCCTGTTGGTTGTGTTCTCAGAGTTGATGTCTGAGCAGCAATACTACCTGCCTGATTTGTAAATCTAGAAGCAATACTGAGAGGTGTTTTCTTATTACCTTGATCATCCAATTCAGCATGTGGTAGATATGCAAGTAGTTCACTAAACTCATCTAAAATTTTATTAACTACACCTGCTGTTGGAATGTTTATAAAACGTTTTTGCTCATTTATAAAGGTTTCATGTTCATAGTTACTTACAGGATATATTGATTGTGATTCACCTAAAACTGTGCCATCTGGTAAAACTGTTCTCCAAGTAGAATTAACTTCAATACCTTCTTTTACAATTACTGTTTCATTATATAATGCCTCTTGAGTCTCATAATGATGAACAGAGTCAGGATCTGCATACTTACCCCTTACATATTCTTGTAATTCTATTTCTGTCTTTGGCCACTGTTCATATACATCTGTAATGTTGTTTACTAATAAAATCACCCAATCCATAAATGGATCATCAAATAATGATTGTGCTACGTCACAAGGTTTTAATCCTTCTGGAATTTGTGCTCTTTCCCAATTATTTGTATACTTAGCTAAACCCTCCCTTATTTCAACTCTCCTAAAAATATTTTTTACCAAACGATATCTATAGGACTGATCAGTTGTTACACCTTCAGCAACATATACATTTGGGAATCTTGAAAAATAAGACATTAGTAACCTACCCTGACATCTCCCTGATTGAGGAGTTTAACTTCTGTGAATTGTAAATTCAAAACTATTGCTGGTACTTGAATCATGTCACCAGTATATGATTTGAATGATGTATACTGATTATCTGGAGTATAGTTAACAGAAACACCAGAACATACAGTATCGGTCATTTTATAATGTAATCTTGTAGCTGGTTCATCATCATCATTAAATTCATTAGCATCTGGATTTATACGAACATAATCTAACTTATAATGATCGGGTAATTCAAAGAATCTATTAGATAAATTATCAATATCACCAAGAACATCTTTAAATTCCTTATTAGCATTTTCTTGAAGTGGATTTAGCGTTACATCTTCTGTTCCAGATCCATTTGCCTTATTTTGTTTCTGAGTTTTTGATGAAAATGTTCCCGCATTACCAAATACTGTTCCACCTGATCCGCTAACAACAGGATGAGCACCAACTTTTACATACTGGATTATATCATTAATCATTTTTGCTTCCTTAAAATTTCTTGCAAGCATTTTAATAGCAAAACTATGATTTCTAAAATTCATTTGTTGGAATAACTGCTCAGTATATGGGTTAAATACTTTTCCTGTGAGTAAACCTTGTAAAGAATTAGCATCTAACTGACCTTGAGTTCCAAAGAATCCAGAAATAGCATTAGCACCTTGAGCAACTGCAGATGCAGCAAATTCTGGTAAAATTGCTGCAGCAGCTTGTTGAAGTGATCCTGCTAAAGTTTCAAAACTATCGCTACCCAATGCTTTTAGTGCTGCAGCACCACCAACACCTAGATTTACTTGACGATATACTGGTTGATATTGTGCATTAATTCCTGGTGGTATAGCGATATAACATGAACTTCTATGAAAACTTCTTTCTGCAGTCGCTGTATTTGTTATAAAACCTGAGTTTGAACCATAAAAAGCACCAGTTCTACCACCACCAGCACTTCCAAACTTATACTTAGTTCTTTTTCTTTGTATTCTAAGGTAATCTGTAGCACCAGTAGAGCCAGTTGCATCGTCTCCAATGAAGTCTTCATTAGATGCAACGGGTGCTTTCAGAGGGTATCTCAAAGTTACGGGATATTCGTTGTTATCAGCAAATGCCATTTGAGCCTAAATTGCCTAAATATTATGTGGTCTTTATGTATTTATGCGTTATCAAGGAAAATATAGACCTTCCTTTCCTAGGAAGTACAAAGGTGACCCAAATAATGTCGTTTATAGGTCTTCATGGGAGTATAAATTTATGAAATGGTGTGATTTTACTCCTTCTATCCAAGAATGGGGTAGTGAAGAGATCATCATTCCATACATTTCTCCTGTTGATGGCAAAAGGCACAGATACTTTCCAGATTTTTATGTAAAAATCCAGAATCGTAAGTATTTAGTTGAGGTCAAACCATTTAGACAAACTATGGAACCTAAAACACAAAAAAGGATTACAAAACGCTATATTAATGAAGTTGTCACATGGAGTGTCAACAGAGCAAAGTGGAAAGCAGCAACAGAGTTTTGTAAAGACCAAAACTGGGAGTTTAAATTAATTACAGAAAAGGAACTTAAAGTCTAATGGCATTAACTCAAGGCAATCTACAGGCAGCACAATATCCTTCATATCAGGAATTTCTTGCATTTTCAAAGCAACAGGATAATCATCCTAGTTTTGGTAACTTATTTTCTGTTCACTTTGCAAGTCCAAGAGTTTTACAAAACACTGATAATATACAAGGAGGAAGTAAATCAAAGAATTTGATTTCAGAAACGGGTGATCTATCAAAACTCTTAAATTTTTACTGTCAGTCAGTCAACTTACCAAGTAAACAGGTAACTACTGGTGCTGTGACTAATGTTGGTTCTGCTACAAAGTACGCTACATCAGCAGCATATAGTCAGTTAAATATGACTTTTATCATGCCTCAATCTCAATATACCCGTGCATATTTTGAAAGATGGGTTAGTAGAATGGTTCCTGATTCAAATCAATATGTAGATTTCTTTGATAACTATGTTTGTCCTAGTATAAGAGTATATAAGTTTGAAAGAGGAAATGGTGACTTAGTTAATAATGATCCTGATATGATTACTGCATTGAGAGAATCTGGAACTCCTATATTGATTGCTAAAAAATACAGAATAACCTCTATAATTGATATTCGTAACGCTTTTCCATATAATATTGGATCTGTGCAGTTAAACAACGATGCTTCAAGAGCAATGACATTGACTGTTGGATTTTTATATGAGCGATATCGTGTTACTACAGCTCAAGAATTTACTGATGAAGGTAAATTCAAGCATCAAGGTAAGAATGCAGCAAGGTTTGCACAACCACTGCGTGTCAATTCTGGAATTCTCTTCCAGTAAGCACCTAAATAAAATTACTGAATTGAAATATAAATTTCATGGCATTACCAAAACTGAATGTACCAAAGTACAAATTAAAGTTACCTTCTGATGGTAGAACTGTTAACTTTAGACCTTTTCTAGTAAAAGAGGAAAAACTTCTTTTGATGGCAACTGAGTCTGGTGAACAGTCAGAATTAATTTCGGCAGTTACTGATATCATCAAAGCTTGCACAGATGTGCAAGATGTTGATAAACTACCGACTTTTGATATTGAATATCTCTTCTTACAGATTAGAACTAAATCTGTTGGTGAAACTATCAAGTTGACAGTGACTTGCCCTGATGATGGCGAGACACCTGTTGAAGTATCAATCCCTCTTGACGAAATCAAAGTTGCTAAAACTAGAGGACATAAAAAGGATTTGAAAGTTTCTAGTGATGTAACTATCACTATGGGATATCCAAAACTTGATACTTTTGTTAGTATGAACTTCCAAGAAGGTGATTCACCTGGTATGGATCAAGTATTTGATATGGCAGCAAGTTGTTTAGAAACAATCTCTGATGCTGAACAAGTATATGACTGTTCTGATACACCTAAGAAAGAGATTTTAGATTTCTTTGATCAGATGGACACAAAACAGTTCACTATGATTCAAAATTTCTTTGAAACCATGCCTAAACTACAGCATAAACTCAAGGTTACAAATCCAAATACTAATGTAGAAAGTGAGGTCGTATTGGAGGGTTTAGCGAGTTTTTTCGCCTAGCACTCCTTCATCAAGACCTAAAGGGTTATTTTGAAAGCAACTTTGCTTTGATTCATCATCATAAATGGGATATGCAATACATTGACAATCTCATGCCTTGGGAAAAAGAGATATATGTTACTCTCTTAGTGAATTTCCTAAAAGAAGAAGAAAAACGAATGAAGGAGCAGCAAGCAAAAGGTGGCTAAAATACAAGTCTATAAGTTTGTTAATTATGGTGCAATCAGATCGACTGCTCCAACAGTTGTTGCAGCCAAACAATCTTTGCTTGCTACTAATAGATTAGGAAAAACTATACATTCCGTTGGTAAAGAAGTTGTAGATATTAATAAACTTACGTCTTTAAGACTAAAGACGATGGAGAAAGCTGATATTGCGGAGAGAAGAGCAAAAAGAAGACAAATGGATCAGGAGGCAGAGGAACTCCAAGAAAGTATAGCAGGTAAAAAGAATCTATCAGAGTATTTTAAAAAGAAAAGTAAACTTAGATATAAAAAATCAGATTTTGGTGCTGGCATCTCAAAGATGATGAAGGGTGCTTTTGGATGGGTACAACCTCTTTTAGGACCTTTTGTTTCACTGTTTACGAAACTTGGTGCAACTCTTTTCATGAAAGAGTTACTTGAGTGGGCAAGTGACGAATCAAATATTGAAGCAATGACTGTCTTTTTAGAGAAGACAGCATTTGTATTTGAAAAGATATATGGTTTTGGTGAATGGATTATTAAAGATAATCTGCTAGATGGTTTTGATCAACTATTTGGTAGTAACAGTTCTTTCCTTGGAAGAGTAGAAGGTTTTGGTAAAATGATGACAGGTATCATTGGGTTGAAATACCTGATGAATCCATTCAGTATTATTACTGACATTATATTTTTAGCAAATATTCTTGCTGCAACAAGATTTATTCCAGGTAAAGGTGCTTGTTTACCCAGAGGTAAAAATTTTAAACCTAATCTTAAAAATAATAAGGTAAACTTGAAAAGGACAATAAGCGGTGGGAGACAGATGAATCCTGGTCCTTTCAGTGGAGTAAGAGAGTGGTTTAGAAAATTTAGAACAACTGCAGGTAATAAAGTTACTCAAGGCACTACGACAGGTAAAAACCTTTTTGGAAGACTTTCAGATGGTGTAAAGAAAGCTGTTACACCAAACAAAGTTACCCAATCAGGTAGTGGTAATATTTTTACTAGATCACTTAATAATATAAAGAAAGCTTTTACAAAATCTAAGGTTACAAGTAATGTAACCCCAAATATAAAGGTCAAACCAAACAATATTATAAAACCAAACAATATTATAAAACCCAAAACTTTTAATGTAAAACCTAAAGCGGGTGGGGGACCACTGGGCATCCTGCTAGGGATTGCTCTTGATATAGGAATTCAAGCGGGATTTGGTTCTATAGAACAGAAAAAATTTGAAAATTACCTCATAAAGTTTGAGGCAATGAGTAAGGATGAACAATTAAAAGAAATTCAAAGGAGAACAAGAATAAGAGATTATGCTAAATCAAAAACTGAAGGTGCTTGGGGTGTTTTTAATAATATTATTACTGGAGGTGGATGGTTAGGAACGAATTATGATAAAGAAACGTTTGAGAGGGAGACTAATTATCTGAAGGCAATGCATCAGATAATGGGGACTGTTGACAGTTCTGCTATGAATCAGAATGAGTATGAGCAGTTCTATGAAAATGTAAAACCTGAAAACAAGGATATTAGTAAATTTGATGATCTGAATCCTAAAAATGATAGAAAATGGTGGAATCCTACAACATGGTTTAAAGCAGAAGGTGGAGAATTACCAGAGTTCTTCTTTGGTGGTATATTCAGAGGAATTAAGAAAGCAGTTAGTGGTGTTGTTAATACTGTTAGTAAAGTTGTAAGCGGTGTTGTTAATACAGTTACAAATGTTGTTAGTAATCCAATAATTAGCACAGCACTTTCATTTGTACCAGGCATTGGTCCTATTGTTGGAGCAATAAACGCTGTATCAAATCTTGCTCAAGGAAATATTTTAGGTGCTATTACCAGTGGTATTGGTGCTGTAGGACAGTTTGCGAATATTAATACAGTTAATGCTATCAATCAACCTCGATGGATGCAGAACTTAAGATTTAGTAAGTTTGGTAAAGGACTTTCTAACTTATACTTCAAAGGTGCTAATGCTTTTAGTGCTGCTAGTTCTTTCTTAAGTAATACTGTTGGTGCTATCACTGATAGTAGGATAGGTAAGATTGGTATGAAGTTGTTAGGTGGTAATACAGGTGGTGCTATTGGTGAAGTTGTTGGTATGATACCTGGTTTACAAGGTAGAATGGAAGGATTTGGTAATTGGTTAGAGAAGAATCAATTACAAGGTATATTAGGAGCAGTACCTGGTGTCAGTGGTCTTTTAAAGAATATACCTAATGTGATGTCTATACCTGGCATGGAGAAGATACTTGGTGGAGAAGGATATGGTTTCTCTGCTTCTAGAGCTTTAGGTTCTGTTGCAGATAGATTTGGTATGGGAGGCATATACGCAGCTATTATGAGTGGTGCTCAATCTGGTGACTATGTTCAAGGATTGAGAGAACTAGCACCTGAGTTAGGTGTAGATCCTAGAATTTTAGGTGTATTAGATAAAGGTAGAGCATTACTCAGTAATAATAAATTCAACGCTGAATATGCTATGCAAACTGCTATTGAATTCTTACCAGTTCCTTTAATTGTAGAGAAGTTAATACCTGCACCTACACCTGTACCTATAAATAGCGGTGATACCTATCTTGTAGCACCTTCTACTACCAATTCTAAGAAGTAAATTATGAATATAATGAGAGGATCAAAAATTAATTTCTACAAATTTGTAGATCCTGATGGAGGAGGTAAATCCAGTGGAGGTGGTGTCGCTACAAAAGGTCAAGAAAAATTAGTAAAAACTATAAAGTTACAAACAACTGCAATTAATGGTTTAGGTGCTACAGTAAACTCATTAGGGACAGTTGTAAAAGACATAAAGAAGCAACAAATATCACTTTTAGAAGTAGAGAAGAAAAGAGCAAAAGCAAAATTTAAACCAATATTTCTGAAACCTCAGAAAATAAAAAAATTTAGTGGTTTTGATTCTCTCTTCAAAGGCAAGATTCCTGGTTTCTTTGAGTCACTTTTAAATTTAATAGGTTCATTTGCAAAATTATTCTTAGTTCTACCTGCTCTTAAATGGTTGGCAGATCCAGATAATCAAGATACAGTTGTATCTATTTTAAAAACCATGCACAAGGTTTTTAAATTTATAGCGGGTTGGGCAAAATTCTCAATTAATAATACGATAGAAGGACTATATGATTTATTAGCAGATGAATCTACTCTTAGAGAAAGAATTGGCGGTCTTTTTCAAGCATTAAAGGGGTTAGGTGCAGCTTGGTTAGGAATTAGTTTACTCACTAATCCAATGGCAGTTGTCAACACATTCAAAAGTGTGTTGATATTCTTCAACAAGGGTCTCCTTGCTGCCTTTGCTAAACTTGCTACACATCCCTTACTTGCAGGTGCAGCATTATTTCTTCTTCCAAAATATGCAGATAAAATTCCTGGATTAACTAACAAAAATGAGGAAGCAATATCAGAAAATTTAGATCAAGCAGGAGACGGACTTGCAGATTCTCTTACTAAAGAACAAAGGATCGAAGAACTTAAAAGACAAAAAGCAGATCTTAACTTTGTGGATAAGTTGTTTGGAAAAGGAAAAGAGATCGAAGAATTAATTTATTACTTAGAAACTGGACAGACAAAAGGTTATGGATTTTCACATGGAGGATATTTAGATGGGTATGCTAAAGGTGGTTGGATTTCTGGTCCTCAGTCAGGGTATCCTGTATCACTAGATGGTAATAAACCTGATTTTATTGGACATGGTACTGAATATGTTGCTAGAAGAAGTGATGGTGGAGCATTTGTAGTTCCATTTGATACAATGGCAACAAGGGCGATGCCTGGTTTAACAGAAGCGAGACTTGCTGAAGCAGCACAACAAGGGTTCTTGTTTGGTGGAGGTGGTCTTGATAAGTTCACTAGAGCTATGATCAAAGAGCATGAAGGATTAAGACTAAACAAATATAAAGATAGTCTTGGATACACATCTATCGGATATGGTCATTTAGTTAAACCTGATGAAAAAATACCTAATACAATTAGTAGAGCTCGTGCTGAACAGTTGTTTAACAAAGATTATAAACACCATAAGAAAGCTGCTCAAGGAATACCTGGATATAAAAATCTTTCATTGCAACAAAAAGCAGCAATGATTGATCTTACATTTAATATGGGTCCTCAGTGGTATCAGGAGTTCCCATTAATGATGGCAGCTTTACAGAAGAAAGATTATAATACTGCTGCTGCAGAACTTAAANATAGTCTTTACTATAATCAAGTTGGTCGTCGTGGTGTCACTACAGTATCTTTGATGAATAATAATGGTGTAGGTGATTATCTAAAGGTGTTAGGTATTGTTCCTCCTGCTGGTTCTGATCAAAACAAACAAAATTTTGGTTTTGCACCTATCTTTAATATGCTTCTAGGTGCTGGATCTGCAAATGCATCTGAACTGGATCTCAATCAAAAAGTTGTAGAGAACAAAGGTAGAGTAGTAGCATCTAATCTTGGAAATCTTACAGTCATTCCTGCAAGTCATAAAGATACTGCTACAGGATGGGGTATCAAAGGAGTTACTGATTCTATGGGTCGTCCTGTAGTTTTATCTCAACCTGCTGCTGCACAATTTATGCAAATGATATCAGACTCAAAAGGTCAGGTCACTGGTGCTGATGTAGCAAGTAGTGGTAGAAGTATTAAGCATAATGCTAAAGTTGGTGGACATGAAAATTCAGTACATTTATATGGTGAAGGACTTGATGTTTCTGGTTCTACCTACAAGTGGATGTTAAAGAATGGTATTAAATATGGGTGGAAATACAAGTATTCTCAAGGTCCTGGTAGTGGTCATTTTGATTATGTTGGTGTAGGTTCTGGTAAAACTCCTATACTTTCACCTTTTAAAACTGGTAAATCTTTCATGTTTACTAAGGATACTAAAAATATCACTGAAGGATTAGGTCGTCCTAGTGTTGGAATAGTTGGTGCTAATTCAAATATGCTTGATATCTTCAAAGAAGCTAATTTTAGTGAGAAACTAACAGAGATGTTTGGAGGTGATACTAGCAATACTTCATTAATGGATTTGTTTAGTGGTGGATTCACACAAGGTGCTATGTCAAACAATAAGGGTTTATTNAGTGGTAAACCTAAGTTTAGTAAAGGACAAGGAAGTTATGAAGAACAAGCAAGAGTTAGAAGAGTAACAGAACAAAGAAACCAAGCAAGAAGAGANATCAATGCAAAGACTACAGAGATTGTACAAATGGCACTTGCTGCTGTAGAATCATCTAACGGATCTAACCGTGAGTTTATTCAAGTTGCTGAAGCAGGTATTCGTCAATTACTAGGTGCTCAAGCAGGTGGTGGAACATTTGCTAATGTTCAAGGAACTACAGGAACTGTTCTTAGAACAGCAGTTGCAGTTCTTAACTCCTTTAATAATCCATTGAGAGGTATATTTACATGAGTAGTATTACCACTGCTATTTCTCAAAAAATACTGGGAAATCAAGATGGATCAATCTCAGCTCAAACATCTGGTGAGATCGATGCCAAACTTTTCTTGTATAAAGATGGTAGAAAGATGCAAACTCCTAGTGGTGCTGATGACTTAGCTTCTTTTTTAAGAGGTTTTGAACTATACGAAAGTATGGCAACAGCATGTATGGAGTTAAGATTGATATTAGAAGACGCTGCTGGTTTATTTTCTAGTCAAATAACTGGTAGTGAACAGTTTGGTTTACAAATTAAAACTGCTATCATTGATAGGACATATAGATTCAGATGTTATCAAATAGAATCAAGAGTTAGAACTAATCAAAATACAGAAGTTTATCTACTTAACTTAGTATCAGAAGAGTTTTCAAGAAATGAAATAACAAATGTTTTTGGTAATTCAGAAACTATTTTTAAAAATAAAAATGAGGCTAGTGAAATTATCAGAACTGTAATGGGTAAACAGTATCTTAATTCTGGTAAAAAATTNTATTTGGAAGAAAGCATGAATAAACAGGCTTTCATAGCTCCTAATTGGAGACCTTTTGACTTGATTTATTGGGTATCTCAAAGAGCAATTCGTAAATCTGGAACAGGTAAGAAATTACAAAATGCTTTTGCTTTTTTTGAAAACTCTGCAGGATATCATTTTAAATCTGTTGATACCTTAATTGAAAGAATTAATGAGCAAGAAGATAACCCTACTAACTTATCAAGTGAGTTAGCTGACTATCGTTTATACACTTATACCTATCAACCTAAAAAAATCTCCTCTAATCAAGGTGTTGATCAGTTTACAATCAATGGTATTTCTTTTCCAAAAGAAAGAGATTANTTAGTAGGACTAAGAAATGGTAACTTTGCAGGTTATAGCGTAGGATTTGATCCTGTATTCATTACTAGATCTAGAATGGGAACAAGTACTGATTTATCTGCTGACTCTTACAATTATAATATGAAAGATATTTGGAAACAGATGTCACATCTGAATAAACTATCACAAAACCCTCAGGTAACTTTAGATCCTACAATTCAACAGGTTCAAAAGACTCCTAAGAGAGTTAGATATGAGATGATACCTAATCAAATTTTTGATCCTAAGTTTAAGAACTCACCTCAAAGAAATTATGAACAATTAGTTGAACTACAAGCATATCAATGGATGCGTGTAGAATCACTAAAGAATGTTCAGTTAACTATTAATGTGCCTGGTAACTTAGATTTGTATGCAGGTGGTGGGGTAAATGTCAAGATTCCCTCAAATGAAAGAGAAGGTGGAACCGTAAAGATTGACAAAAAGTATAGCGGACGCTATATTATAGCTGCGTTGGCACATAAATCTACTGGTGGAAGTATGACCACTGAACTCCAGTTGATGAAAGACACGCTACAAATATAAATAGTTTTGTATCAACGAGGTACTAAAATGAAAACAATAGAAGAACACATTCAATCAGATCAAGCAATCTTAGACAATCCAATGTCATCACCTGCAGCACGCAGACATGCAAAAGTTGAATTGAAAGAACTTGAAGTTTATCATGCTAATCATCCAGAAGATCATCATGATCCAAACGCACTCGAACTTTTCTGCGAAATGCATCCAGATGAACCAGAGTGTCTAGTTTATGACGATTAGTTTTGATGATGCCCTTTTGGGTCACTGGACAAATAGATATCAAGCACAATCTAATCCTTTAGGATTTGCTTCAGTAGAACTAGAGTGGAGTATAGACTATAGTGATGTAGATCAAATTTGGTATAAGTCAAAAAATTATTACAGAAAAGAGGGTCCTAACAAACCTTATAGAAGTGGGAGACATAAAATGTCTCTTATAAGGGGGGACTCTTTTTTAATGGAAAACTATAGTGAAGATGGAACGAAGAGACAGGGATGTGATATGTTATTCGTTCAATTTGATAACAGGTGGGAAGGAAGATTATTTGCTGAAGGACAATGTGTCATAGGTGGTGCTATAATTAGTTCACATATGGTATTATATGGAGATAAGTTACATAGTGCAGATCAAGGAAGAGACAAGGAAGGCAACCTAATTTGGGGTACCGACCATTTCTATCGATTCACTAGACTTGCTAAATAATAAAAAAATGTCTTGAAGTAATGGCAGCAAACATTGATGGTATTGTAGGTGAACCTACGGTAAATTTCGTTGGAAAAGACGGTTTTTTCTGGTGGGTTGGAGAAGTAGAAGATAATGAAGATCCTATGGAACTTGGTAGGGTCAAAGTTCGTGTGCTTGGATATTATACCAATGTACAAGGAGGAACTACATCTGATCTTCCTACTGACAAACTACCTTGGGCAACTGTATTACAACATACATCACAACCAGGTAATGATGGTCAAGGTGAGAGTTCTGGACAACTTCAGCCTGGTGCTATTGTTATGGGATTCTTTATGGATGGTGAAAACGCACAAATGCCTATAGTTATTGGTGTTTTGCGTGTAACAAAATCAACAGATACTAAAAGTTCTCAAAGATTTGCTTTTACAGGTGAAAAATTTGAAGAGGGTCTTGGTGTAAACCATGCTACTAAAAGTATTTTAGATCCAAATGGAGGATTAGTAAGCGAGAAAGAAGAGGGATATAACAGACAGGGTGATAGTAATATAGTTTGTATGCCTGGTAATAAAACTTGTGATGTTGGTGGAACTGGATCTCCTAAGAATATTGGTACTGCTACAGGTATTGGTGGTGGTGTAGGTAATCCAATAAAACCTGTAGATGTAGAAAAACCTATTTCCGTTGCTAATGGTGTTAAAGGACCGTGGGGATCATTAGAGTATAGTTTATCTTATATTATTGAAAAAATTGCAAATAGAATTGGTCTCTTAGTAAAAACTGATAAACCTGATGAGTTTATCGATATGATTACTGGTAAACTTGTAACTCTCAAAGAACTTACAGCAGAACTACAAAACTTTTTAGGTGGTATATTCACTCAAGTTATTAGTGCTATTAGAGAATCTCTCCATAAATTAGCAGATAAATTAAAAATTGGTAATTTATTAGCAGGTGCTACTGGTATTCCATTTACCACTTTTGCTATGATTACGTCAGCAGTTACTACAATCTTAAAACAATTATGTATTATTGACGGAAGATTACTTGATTACATTCAAGCTCCTATTGATGCATTTATGGCTAGTATTGAGGGTTTTGCAGATGGTATTATAGACAAAGTATTATCCATTCAAAATGCTGTTAATGATGTGATTGACAGTGTTGTTTGTCAAGTTGAAAAGATTGCTAATTTTGCAATCGGTATTATCACTGATGTAAAGGCTATGCTCCAAAGCATTGGTGGTGCAGCATTACAAATTATGGAAATATGGGAAAAAGGAACTGAACTTTTTGAAGCTGGTGTTGATTTATTCAAACAAAATTTAAACCTAACTGGTTTAATGTCACTGTTCCTCAAATTTATTGGTGGTAATTGTAATAGACCGATCAATGGTGGTAATAATACTAAAGGTTTCTATCCTTTATATGGTGTTACAAGTTGTACTCCTGAGGAGTTAGCAACTATTAATGCAGTTAGAGGACGTGATAGAGGTAAGTGTGGTGAGAATGATGCTAATGGTGGTTTAATTACTAACATTTTTAATCAAGCAGATCCATATTTAAGTGCTGCTACAACTTGGATAAATGGTGCATACGAACTATATGTTGCAACACCAGGTAGAGAAGCAACACAAAAAACAGATAATAACGGAACTACACACATTGCAGTAAAACTTAATAACAAAGAACACGCTAAGTATGAATGGTTAAAAGCAAAAAGGAAAGAAAAACCAAACTTATCTGATGATGAATTAGAAACTCAGTACGCTGAATATATCAAAAATCAAACTAAAGATAATAATGATGATGCTGCTCTAGTAGCAAATCATTCTAGTTATGCTGGTAATTATACCTGTGAAGTAAATGGTGATGATTGTAAACAAATTGAAGGAGATTATGTTCGTAATATTTCTGGTGACTATCATTTAAAAATTACTGGTGATTGTCATATTGAAGTTGGTGGTGGTTTCTTCCTTGATGCTGAAGGTGCACCTAAGATTGTTGATAAAAAGGGTGAGAAAACTAATGAAAAGATTCAAAAACACAGCATTAAGTTTGGATCTGATGTTGATATGGCTGTTGTTGGTGCTAAGTTTGAACTACAAGGTGCTGAATGTAATATTGGAACTACAGCAAGTAAGATTACTGGTAGTATTTTTGAAAACTCTTCAACACAACAAACTATGAGTGGTGGTGAAATTATTATGTCTGCCGATAACTCTATCACCCTTGCAACAACTACATTATTTGAGACTATTAACTTCCCACCATCACCTATTCCTAAAGTTAAAGCAGGTATTATTAGAAAGATTGGAGGTTCTTGTGAAACTGTTATGACACCCGCAGGTTCTGCTGCTGATGCAATTCCAAGATATATTGTTGCTAATCCTGCAGGTCCTATATCTGTTACTTCTGGTGCAACAGGATATAATAATAACGTTGTAACAGGTTTATTTAATGTTAACGTTGCTGCAGGTGCTATTGCAATGAACTCTTCTACTGCCACCTCTATAGTCGCAGGTGCTGCAATGAACCTAACAGCAGGTGCAGTTATGAAACTGACCGCAGCAAGCATATTCCTAAACTAATCCTTGACACTTGATCTTTGATACACTATAATATTGAGGTAAACGAGAATCAAATGAAAAAGGATTACTACGAACCAGGAATCTACATTGAACAAGTATTCATCAACTTTTCTCGTAGATCAGTAAAGATTGTAGATAGTGATGGTTATGACGACACTATCGAATGGCAATGGACTAAAAAAGGTGCTGATGGATTTTTGGAAACAGTAACCAATATCCAAAATGATGTGCCTTCAGAGTTGGTAACTTATTGTTTTTCTGAAAAAGAATGAACCCACCTATTAACTGCACTTTTCAAGAAGCTAGTGAACATCTAGAATTCTTAGTGAATATGTGCGAACGTAATCGAGTCATCTGGCGAATTGAACGTGAAGATGGTAAAGCCGTCTTAATGTCACCAATTGTACAATCAGGTCCTCCTTTATCAGATGAAGTCGTTGATCAAGTTGAAGAGTTTAAGAAACAATTTATGGAGCAACAACAACAATGAATAATATAGGATTAGAAGTTGTGTTCTGGACTATACTATCAGTATATCTCCTCGCAAAAATAGGAGTCTTTAAAAAGAAATGAAACTAACTCAAGAACTAATTGACCAAATTCAAGAAGCAATGCTACATACCAAAAAGGATGGCACTGTCAACTGGAAAGATACTGATGAAGTTGTAGTTCAGTTAGCGGGAACATTTGCTGCTGACAGGTTTATTGTTATTAAAAACAAAACAAAAGATCCAGTAGTTTCTGCTGCACCACACCCTTACTTTGATTATGAAAAGAAAGTCTTTACCAAAGATGGTAGAGAAGAATATATGAAGGAGTTAAAAAAAGATGAAAATACCAAATTGGCAACATCACTCAAAAAAGGAGAAGAAAAGACACCTTAAACCTCAAGCACTTCGTGCTGCCCAAAAAAGGTTGCAAGCATTGAAAAAGCGATTGGGAGTGTGGCGAAATCGGTAGACGCACCAGACTTAAAATCTGTTGACCATGTGGTCGTAAGAGTTCAAATCTCTTCACTCCTATGCTTGACACCTAATCCAAACTTTGCTATACTATTACGGAGGGAGTACAAAAGATCTCCATTTAGAAGGAGTGCCCTCTGTCATAAGTAAGTGTTTGTTTAAATTTACTTAGTTTTCATAGTGAATGTTTTTTCCGAGAGGTGCGTGGGAAACACCTCTCTTTTTTTACCAAAATTATGACTATTATTCCATTATTTCCAACAAATATTCATCATGTCGCTGTTGATAATTACAGTGATATAAAAGCAGACTTAATTGGTTTTGTAGATGCAAAGAAAACTGCTGATCCAGAAGGGGTTAGTAAATCAAATACAGGTTGGCACTCCGAACTTCTTAATTCTGGCATTGTTTTAAATACAATTAACTCTGCTCTTATCAAATTCTTTAATAATAACAATTATTATAATATTCAAAATTTTGAAGTAACATCACATTGGTTAAATGTAAACAGACCTGGTGACAGTAACGTATTACACTGTCATCCTGGTGCTCAAATGTCTGGTGTATTGTGGATTCATACACCACCAGAATCAGGAGATCTTATTTTTGAGTCTCCAAATGCTTATAACCAGTGGGAAGTTATGAAAAATTATACAAATGAAATTAGACAACAGACTTTGGCATATACTGTATTTGATTTTACTCCTGATGAAGGTTCATTAGTATTTTTTCCTGGTTCTTTATATCATTCTGTAGCTGAAAACAAATCTGATGATGTAAGATATTCTGCAGGTTTTAATCTTAGACTTTGGTCAGATACATAGTTATAGGAATTTTTTATTATGGCATATCTGGTACATCCTCTACCCCCTAGAAAGGTATGGGTCAAAAAAGAATACCTCTATGATCTTGAAAAAGGGCATGGAGAACTCACACCTGGCATATGGATTTCAGTAAGAAGTATTCAAGCAAAAGCATTATACTTTGAAACATTGCTTACTGATTATGGTGCATTGTTTGATAAGTTACCTCTTAGTGCATTTGTATGGAAAGAGGATATTAACTGGGACGATCAATTACCATTAGATGTATTAGAACTCTGGGATTGTTTTGATTACAATATTACTGTAGTTGAAAAACCAATCTTAGGTAGATGTTCTTTCTTTGGAAAAGACAAGAAGATGCATCCTGGTGAATATGAATTTACCATTGATACTGCACACCCCGACTTTTCTGTATTAGATGTCAATTTCTCGGAGCATGATCCAGAACATAAGACATTTAATATCATTGCATTGGACAACGGACAGTTTGCAGCACAACCAAACAATAGATGTCAATTTTTTGATAACAGTTTGGTTGATAATGATAACCTAAAACAACCTGACTTCAAGGTATGTACGCAAAATTATGCTGTTGAAACTCTGCCTAAATGGTGGTCAGTAGGACATACAGATGAATGGGCATACAAAACTCAAGAAGAAAGTGATGAGGAAGATCAAATCGACCTGACAGGCGGTTGATTTTCTTTATAAATAGACCTGTAGGAATAGTGTGATTATTCGTGGGAACTAAGAAGATTTCACAGTTGGAAACAATCTCAGATTCCAACCTATCTGGAGAAGCAATTTTACCAGTGGTTGTATCTGACCCTTTGATTCCAAATAGAAAAGCAAAAATAAATCAACTGCACAAAGGTGTATCAGGAGGCTCTAAGAGTAATCCTGGTCTTTGCTTTGATTTGGACAGGGACACTGGTTTGTACCAAAACGCATATGACCAAATTGGTCTAGGTTTTGGTAATGGTGGTTTATATATGTCTAGGATTGATAATGGTGGTAGTTATACTTCATTGTATATGACTGCTGTTGATAGTGTTGCAAACAATACAGATATTGTTTTAGCACCGAAAGGAACGGGTGCTGTTAAAGTTACGGGTCAGTTCTTGATGGCTGATGGTGACTTTATCTTAGAAGATGCACAAGGTCCTAAGGCAAGATTTGAAGTTTCTGGTGTAGGAACAGGAACTACTACTCGTATCATGACATTGCCTACAATTACTTCGGGTAATGGAACAACTTTAGTTGGAAATGATACGCAACAAACATTAACAAACAAAACTCTTCTCATTGATGAAGATAACTTTGTTATTACTGATGGTACTGAAGAAGCAATCTTCCAAATCAACTGGCCAACTACATCTGGTGCAAGACGTTCTTACTTCTTACCTGATGCAGGTACAGTTACCACAACTGCTGAACCTACTGCTACAGTATCAACATTACTGGATACAAAAACTGAACAAACAGTTCTTAGTAAAACTTTTGTTGATGTAAAGTTCGTTCCGAATGCAGAGATTGGAACTTCTTACGCTATAATGAATACTTCTTCATTAACAGCAAATAGAACAATTACAGTTCCTGACACAAATATTACATTAGTTGGAACTGACGCAACTCAAACCTTGCAGAACAAAGTTGTAGAAACTTTGATTTTACAAGACCCTACAGATAACACTAAGAAATCTACTTTCTCAGTTGCTAATCAAAACACAATATCTAATGAAGTATTTGAATTCCCTCAGACTTCATTACTAAATAATCCTACTGCAACCAATAACGTTCTTGTTACTGAACTTGCTACGCAAGATATGAGAAACAAAACGTTGTTTAGTCCAACTCTGAAACAATTTGGCAACCAGACTGGTTCAGTTGTTCTGGACATGAGTAACATAACATTAGGAAGAACAATTAAGTTTCCTGATGCTGATGCTACGCTGTTATCTACAGAAAACGTTACTACTGAAGATGTTAACTTTGGTGCAGGTATTGGAGCAGCAAACCTAACTGGTCGAACTAGACTACAACAATTCTTTTACGCAGGATTCTAATTTAAAAAATGGCAAATCAAGGTATTCTTGCACAATCAAAACCCTCGGCAAACACTAATACGGTGCTGTATTCTGCTCCTATTGATAGTAGTGCGTCTGCTGTATTGACTGTTGCAAATGACGGAACTGGTTCCGCATACAAAGTAGGACTTAAAAACTACGATCAAAAATTAGTATTAGATGCATCAACTTACTTGTTACATAAAGGTGATGCAATTACTGATTATAGATTCACCGTCAATACTCCAATAGCAGCAGCAAACTCTCTGTTTGCACCAGGTACTAAAATTACTTCGGACGACAAAGAATCGACATTAATATTTGAATCTTTTTATAAACCACCTACTACAACAATTTACGTTAAGAGTATTGCTTCTAGAATTATCACACTAGAATCGGTCACAGGAACATTTGCAGTTGGTCAAACAATTACAAAAGGAACTGGTGGTAATACTACAGTTGCTACAATTATAAACTCTTCTGGTGAAGGTTCTTCTGCTGTCACTATCGGTCCTTCTACCATTAACGGATCTGGATCAGAATTTACAGATGGTGATGCCGTAACTGGTTCTGGTGGTGGTTCTGGAACTGTATCAACTGGTGGTGTTGGTAGTGCAACTAATGAATTTGCATATTCAGTTACAACTGCTGGTGGAACTTACGATTTGTATATTGTGAATACTCTAACAGCATTTAATGATAGAGTTTATAGATTTGATGTTTCTGACAGTTCAATGTCAGGATTAGATTGGAGTCTATCTTCAACTGTTAATGGAGAATGGGGTCCTGATAATACAGCAGGTACTGAAGATGACGGAACTGAATACACTACTGGTAGGTCTGTCGTAGGAACAGCAGGTAGTGGTGGAACTGCATATGTTCAGTATGATTTCTCACAAGGAACTCCACCTGATACATTATACACTTACGAAGGAACTACAGGAACTGCTGCTAATAGTGCTTATGGTGGTTCTGATAGAAGTATAAACATTTCTTCTGCACCAACTTATACTGAGTTCTATGCTTACGATATTGATGGTACTTGGACTAACTCGACTGATACATTCACAGTCGGTGGTGTTACATATACAGTGACAGCACAGACAGCAGGTCCTTATGGTTACGTTCGTAAGTATGATGGAACTTCTTTATATGTTGTGAAAGGAATTGGATCAGCAGATTTCTCTACTGATACTTTCCGAGATGTTCCTAAATTAGGAACTGCAAGTCGTAGTTTAGTAACTATTAATTCAGTTGCAGTTGCAACTACTGCACTTGAAGCAGAAAACTATATTGTAGATGGTGTTACCAATGGTAATAATGAAGTAGATAAAATTACTTCTATCGTTGTAGGTCCTGCTGAAAGAGTAGTTATTAATAGCACAACTGCAAATAATTCTTTCAGTCTTGTAGGATTTGAAGACGTTACAACTGGATTCACAACACAAACCTTTAATCAATCTGCCTCTGGTGGAGAAGGTGAAGGTGGTGGTTAATCCCTTCAATAAATAACTAAAAAGCAGCTAAAAGATGTCACTAACTAGACTAAAGAATATTATTACGTCCAGAACTGGACGTATTATATACGTCAACCCAGACGACTTTGATGCCTCTGATGCGATTGACAACAGAGGTAACTCTGCTTTGCGACCTTTTAAATCTATTCAAAGAGCATTTTTAGAAGTAGCAAGATTTTCATATAGAGTTGGTCTAAGTAATGACGAGTTTGATGCTTTTAGTATCATGCTTTATCCTGCTGAATATGTTGTAGATAATAGACCTGGTGAAATTTTATATACTAACGTTGCTCCGATTGATGCTAACTCAAACCTAGACTTATCATCTCCTAACAATGTTCTCTACAAATATAACTCTGTTGAGGGCGGTATTATTGTTCCAAGAGGTTGTTCACTTGTTGGGACTGATCTTAGAAGAACTAAGATTATACCTAAGTATGTTCCTTATCCTACTACATTTCCTGCCAAAGGCATTAATACAGAGTCTCAAGTCCCACCAAGAACAGCAGTCTTTAAAGTAACTGGTGGAACTTACTTCTGGCAATTCTCATTCTTTGATGGTGCTGAAGAGGGTGTATATTACAAACCTGATAGTGTAGAAACACTAGCACCTAAGTTTTCTCATCACAGACTTACTTGTTTTGAGTTTGCTGATGGATTAAATAATCTTGCATCATTAATTACAGGTGGAACTGTACCTAACGGAGACTACTCTGCTGTTCCTAATATTCTTGAAAGAACTGATTTAGAAATATACTATCAAAAAGTATCAAAAGCATTTGCAACAATTCCTGATACTTCTGGAGATCCTGCTGCTGACCAAATACAGGCAAGGGTTGAGGAAAATAGAATCGTTGGTCCGATCTCTGATGAATACAGAGTTTTACAGGTCACTCGTAACGGAAACACAGCAACAGCAGTTACAGTTGATGAATTTGATAACCCAAGAGATCATGGGTTCTCTGTTGGAGTAAACATTAATATTAGTGGTGTTACAGGTTCAACAGGTCCTCAGTCTGAAGCTGATGCAGGAATTTACAATGGTTCATTTACTGTCACATCTGCATCTGGTAACGTATTTACTTACCAAATGTCAAGCGAACCCTCAGGAAACGCTGTAGGTTCTAACATTACGGTGAAAACTGAGATTGATACTGTTGACTCAGCATCACCTTACGCATTCAACCTATCACTAAGAAGTGTATGGGGTATGAATGGTATGCACGCAAATGGTGCTAAAGCAACTGGTTTCAAATCAATGGTTGTTGCTCAGTTTACTGGACTGTCACTACAAAAAGATGATAGAGCATTTGTAAGATATAATCAGTCAACTGGTAATTATGATGTAGCAACAGCAGGTGATGGAGCTCACTTAGATGGTTTCGCTGAATATAGAAAGGGGTGGGGTCATGAACATATTAAGTGTAGTAACGACTCATTCATACAGGCAGTTTCGGTGTTCGCTGTTGGATATCAAGGACACTTTACTGCATTAAGCGGTGGTGATATGTCAATCACCAACTCTAACTCTAACTTTGGTAACACTGCTTTAAGATCAGCAGGTTTTAAAAAGAAAGCATTTTCAAAAGATAAAGCAGGTGCAATAACACATATCATTCCACCTAAAGCACTCAATACAATTTCTACAACTGCTGCTGGTACAAATGGTGCATCAACAATAACTTTGGCAAATGACGGGTCTGTTAACGGGGTTCTTCAAGGAATGACTGTTAGTGGAACTGGTATTGGTGATGGAGCAACTGTATCATCTATTAATACCAATACAAGAGTTGTTACATTATCTGCTACTAACACTGCAACTTTCACTACAAACAATGTTATCTTTGGTGAAGAGACTTCAATTAACTGGGTTAACATTGATATTCAAAGAACTAAAACAATTAACGCTGCACTTGCAGGTCAAGGAGCAACACCTGGTACTAGATTATATCTCTATGGTTACACAGTGGAAACATCTCCACCAACAACACGAGTTCAAGGTTTTACTATTGGTGCAAGACAAGATGGAACTGGAGAAAATGCAATTCCTGATAAGATCAACTGTCTATTAGTTGCTCAAGGTGCAACTTCTGCAACTGTTCAACAAGCATCAATCTCTCCTTTTGGACCTAGTGTATCAGGTAAAAAAGCGGGTGAAGCAGGATCTCCATTATTATATGACAGCAATACATATACAATTAATGGACAAGCAGATCAAGTTGGTGGTTGGTATTTGACTGTATCTGCAACTAACAATGCAATCTATACTACATTATCAACTAATACTCAATACAATAATGTAAACTTTACACCTACAACATTCTTAAAGAGAATACCTGACCCAAGAGATTTACAAGATAGAACATATAGAGTCCGTTATGTAATTGATAAGGATAAAACTAATCCATTACCAAGAGACCCTATCTCTGGTTTCGTGATGCAACCATTGAATAGTGATACAACATCATATAATTTAGATAAATGTTTCTACATCTATGATATTGAAGTAGTCCAAGAATTTGAAAGAGGGGTGAATGATGGAATTTATTACATCACCTTGTTATGTGGATCTATTTCTCCTTCAACATCTAACTTTGATGATAGAAAATTCTCTCAAAACGTCAATGAAGTTTATCCTACATTTGATAGAGATAATCCAGTCGCTGATCCTGATGCTGCTGTATCCGTTGCTGACAATGTTACTATTGGTCTTGTCAATGCTACTGATGGAGCAACTCCAACACCTGCACTTGACCCTAAGAGAAGTATTACTAAAGAGGGAATTCAATTCTTACTCACAGACACAGGTTGGACACAACCAGGTACAACTCCAAACTATGACTCAGTTAACGAAAGATTATCTAACATTGATTTAACTGCCCGTGCAGGCGATGAAGAAACCCGTAAGATTAATATTCGAGAAAATTTAGATGGAACTGTTGCTCCTATCAATGTAGAGTTTAGACGACATTCTATTCTAAGATCAGGTAACCATACGTTTGAATATCTTGGTTTCGGTCCAGGTAACTACTCAACTGCTTTCCCTCAAACTCAGGTAGAAACTTTATCACAAAACCAGATTAGATTCTCACAGTCAATCAAAGAAGAAGGAGGAGTTTCTTTCTACTCAGGATTGAACTCAAATGGAGACCTATTTATTGGTAACCAAGTTATTAACCCTGTTACAGGTCAGATTACTAATGAAGATATTGCACAGTTAAATGTTATTGGAGAAGAGAACACAACTATTGAAACCTTCTCTGAATTAGTATTGACTGATAAATTGACTGTAATTGGTGGAGCATCAAACCAATTAGAATCAATCTTTGCAGGTCCTGTTACATTTCAAGGACAGATTTCTTCAACAGATAATATCATTGCGAAGAAATTAACATACAATAACCAAGATGGTACTGTAATTAAACAAACCTTACTAGCACCCGAAGATGCAAACGGACTTCCTAGTTTTGCCAATATCACAGGATACGACACACCTGCTGATGGCGACCTTGTTTATAATATTAACTGGTCACCTGGCAAGTCGCTTGGTTGGATATACTACAATGGAGTATGGAAAGAGTTTGGTCTCACAGATACTGGTGAAATCAATATTAGTTCTTACAACAGTAGCACAATTATCGGTATTGGTACTGCTGTTAACAATGATTATAGAGTAAATCTACAAGGTGATGTAAGAATTGATGGTGATTTGGTGGTGACAGGTAATGGTGGTAACTCTGCTGCCAAATACATCACTCGCACATACACAGGTGATGGTGCAACATTAACCTTTGCTCTTACTACTTACTCTAATCCAAACATTAAGCATACTGCTAACTCAGTTATCGTATGTTTAAATGGTGTTACACAGATTGGTGGAACAAATTATACTGTTGACACTAATGGTGCTAACGTGGTATTTGCATCTGGCGATGCACCTTTAGCTTCTGATACAGTTCATATTCTTGAATTACCTATCTAAATAGAACGGAGGATCACTTTCTGATATGGCAGTAAAAAGAATAAGTGGAAATCAGATCGCTGATTCCACGCAAGCAATTATCACTACACTAAGTTTCTTAAATACCAATAGTGTCTTTAGATTACCAGCAGGTAATACTTCTCAAAGACCTACTGGTGTTTCGTTAGGAACTTTAAGATTCAATACAGAACTAGACTCTGCGGAAGTTTACAAAGCGGATTCAGATGGTCAAGGAAATCCTGGTTGGACATCTGTTGGTGGTGGAGGTCCGAATGTTGGTAACGATTCTATTATCAGAACTAATGATCGTATCGTTACAGAAAATTGTTCGATTGGTTCTTCTCAAGGAGACGAATTTCGTCAAGGTATGTCGGCAGGTCCGACTATCGAAATTGGAAATGGTTATACAGTGACTCTAGAGTCTGATGGATTCTGGACTATCATATAATCTTTTATAAATAAATTCATAAGGAAAAACTTGTAAAATGTCACAACTTAAATGCGATACAATTACTAATAGAGCAGGCACTTCGGGTCCTAATTTCTCACAAGGAGCTCTTGTGACAGGGAACTTGCAAGTTACTGGTAGCTACTTAGATAATAGCGGTACTGACGTATTCGCAAACTTGGAGCAAGATAGATTAATTAACGGAAGTGTTCAAGCAATTCTATCAACTTCAGCACTCTACCCAAACAATAACAACTCCTATGATTTGGGAACTAACAGTAATCGTTGGAGAGACGTATATACCAATGACCTTAACCTAAGTAACGAAGGTTCAAGCAATAGTATAGATGGGAGTTGGGGTTCTTACACTATTCAAGAGGGAGAACATGATCTTTTCTTGATAAATAATAGAAGCGGTAAGAAGTATAAGTTTAATCTTACGGAGGTTAATTGAACAATGGCATTTATCGGACCTAGAGAAAATCAATCTCAGTTGTATAGTAACAATTTGGACGTTAGTTCCTCAGGAAATAACACCCAAAACTCTGTTAGTGTCAACACGAGTGATCCTGGTGCATATATTATTAATGCAGGTTATTCTCCTTCAGACCAAAATGGTAACTATCCAAACAATGACTGGGACGCTTGGGCAGTAAGATGTTATGTTGCTGGTTCACAATTAGGTTCTCAAATGAGAGGACAAGAGGGTGGAATTAGAACATATCGTATTGCTGGTTCACACGCTTGGTTCTGGAATAAAACTAACTCAAGTAACCAAGAAATCTCAGTAAGATGTAACTCTTATTGGGGAGAGGGAGACAATGATGGTGGTGGAATGAGAGGATTCCTCAACGTTGGTATTTTCCGTTTAGGCAAAAATTAATTTATTAAAACAATGGCAGACATTACACCTTCAGATAGTAACAATTACAACCCAGCAGTACCCCCTTCTGGAGATTTACTCAGGAAAATGGGTATTAATGATTTTGTTGTTGAAGTATCAACTGGAAATATTCTTCAACCCACTCTTACTACTGAGCAACAGAATACTTTTAATGCACTCAAAGTAACTGAGTGGCCAATGATGAAACTTAGAGCAAGAAGAGACAAACTTCTTGAGCAATGTGATTGGATGGCGAACTCTGATGTAACAATGAGTGACGCATGGAGAACATATCGTCAAGCATTAAGAGATTTACCTGCTAATTCTCCTTCAGCAAGTATTAACACAGTAACTGGAAGATTAGAAAACGTAACTTGGCCAACTAAACCTTCTTAATTTAATTAAATTTTATTATGCAACTTGATGTGATCGAGGATTTTTTAAGTCCTCAAGATTTCAATAACCTTCAACGTCTATTAGTAGATAGACAATTTCCTTGGTACTTATCCCAAGTAGTTCCAAATGCACCTGTATTGAACAATGTTCAACTGGTGCATTTTTTCTATTCTGATGGGTTACCTCAATCTCCCTTATACAATAAGTTAGAACCAGTCATCAATAAGATTAAAGAGAAAACTAAATTTGCATTACTTGTAAGAGCAAAAGCAAATTTAATTACAAGAACAGAAACTATATTAGAACATGGGTATCACATTGATATAAATGATGCTCCCCCAAATTTAAAGACATCTATATTATATCTCAACACAAGTAACGGATATACCAAATTCAAAGATGGTTCGGTTGTNACGTCAGAGTGCAATAGATTTGTAACCTTTGATGGGTCAACCGAACATACAGGAACAACATGTACTGATGAACCGATCAGGATAGTGCTTAACCTCAACTACATAACCAATTAGACTGCTGGCACAGTCCTATGGACAGTCAAGCATTTCTATGGTATGATTTAGAGGTAGTTAATGGCAATCCAAATCATGCCTCAGTTCACATTGACTTGTACAGATGAAGATAACACTGTCACAAGTAAGGAGTTTGAAGCTTCGATCATTCACGAAGTTGTTGAAAAGACTCAAGATTTTCTTCATGGCGTAGGTTACGTTTTTGAAGAATTGCAAGTAAAAGAAACGATTGATGATGATTCTGACATCATTCCTTTCAATCGTTGATACATATTACAAGTAGTTTATCTAATTTACTATCATACAAATGGGTAAGACTTTTCGCAGAGGTGGGTCGGAAAGAGGTAATTACTCTTTCGGCAAATCTATTCGAGACAAACGTCAACATAATGGCGGTATTCACAGAGTTCCAAAGGGAGACTATTTCTATGAAAAAGAAAACAGAGGAAGAGACAAACAAAGGAGTCAAGGAGAAGATCGAGTATGAAGATGATGGTTTAGATTATGAAGATCTATACTATGATGATAGTTCTGATGTTGACTATGGATTAGAATACACAACCACATAGACAAATGAAAGATCAAGGTTCGGTTGGACACAATGAGTCTCCTACTGTCAAATATCAAAGGGCATTAGACCTTTTTACGGAATCGGTTATGAAACCTGACCACGATTTGCGTGGTTGTGCTTATAATCAGGATTGTTTCAATGAACTCATGGAGATCAGGGAACACGTTTTGAATTATCTTTCAACATTGAAATCAACACAAAACTTTGAAAATCCTGATGAGTCCGATATAATTGAGAGTGAAAAGTTGCAACAAACAGCACCCCTATCCAAATGGAGATAATGTCAGTAATCCGATCTGCTATTCTATCACAAGAACAAAAAGAAGTTTTAAAGGACTCTATACTATCGTATGTAACTACCTTACAAAAACGATTCTATAAAGATTCTTTAATCACAGAAGAAATCTACCACGAAAAGATGCAACAAATTCAAGACATAGTAAACGTCTTGCATCTAAATGAGTTGTATAAATTCTGATGTGACACTTTTTAAAGTGTATCAGCGAGATTGACTCTTGCTGATTTTTGCTGTACTATGAATGTATTATGAAACTAAGACCAATGGAAATTAACAAAGATATTGAACTTGTTGCAGATGCACTACAGGAGCAACTACCTTCTATTGTAGATGAGTGGAATACTGTATCACTTCCATTAATGGAGAAACTATACAGAAAGTCATTCAAAGATATTTTCAAGGACAGACAGACACAGGAGAAAACAAAAGCAATTAGTCCTATTATTGATGAAATTATTGCAGAGAAGATACAAGAGAAGGTTCAAGCATTTACAATTACAGAGGGAAAAGGATTTGACTATACTCTTAACAATACAGAGATAGAGTGGAAGAATAGTCTATCAGAGAGTAACTCATGGACAGGTAATGGTTACAGGAAAACCAACTGGCACTTCCTATGTAAGTTTATACCCAATGAAGATGGTAAAATCGAAAAGTATTTTGCTTGCGTAGTTCCATACGATATGTTAGAATCTAATTGGAGTGAAACTGGCAACAGTAATTTCAGTTCATTGACGATACAAAATATTGATATGCACAGAGTTGTACAAATCGCAGGTCATTTTAAATCTGCAAAAAAATATCTAAAACCAAATTACGTCACAGTATGATTCAATTTTTATTATTCAATGCAGGTTTTTTAAACCTCATGTTCTATGTTTTTGCAATAGGATTTGTAATTTCATTAATATTAGAACAATTTGTCAAAAGAACTGACAACCAACGAAACATTTATATTGTAGAAAGCAATAGAAAGTATTGTTGGAGACAAGCATGGATTACTAATCTATGTTGGTTTTTATGTAATGTTGGTTTGTATATTGTGTCAAGGAATATGCAACCTACCTATGGAGTGGATACATTTTGGAACGGAATATAATCCATTTAAAAGATTGTATAGAAGGAATGAAAGAACTTGATGATGGTTCAATAGATGCTATCATCACTTCTCCACCATACAACCTTAATATTAAATATGGTCTTTATGCTGATAATAAACCTAAACATGATTATCTTGATTGGTTAAAGACAGTATTTAAAGAAGGCAAACGTATCTTAAAAGATCAAGGACATCTATTTGTCAATATGGGTTATTCAAATGTTGACCCCTATGTTGGCATGGAAGTTGCAATGGCATTAAGAGACGATTGGGTATTACAAAATAATATTAATTGGGTTAAATCTATTCATGTCAATGATAAGACAAGTGGACATTTTAAACCAATTAACAGTAAAAGATTCTTATGCCCTACATGGGAAAACTTATTTCACTTTACTAAAGATGGTAACGTCAATATTGATAGACTATCTATTGGTGTCAAGTATGAGTACTATGAAGCAAACTTAAGACATAGTAAATCACTTGATAAACCAAAACCAAATCTAAGAGACAAAGGTAACGCATGGTTCATACCATACGAAACTATTAACAGCAAAGAACTTAGAGGAAAACATCCTGCTGTATTTCCAGTTAAGTTAGTAGAAGATTGTTTAAAACTTACTGGTATCAAAAATGGAATAGTTCTT